>Ga0209700_100168_pt1 | contig 102823 bp, 52 predicted proteins | sample SiratroredBW_FD_187528 | JGI IMG/M metagenome (GOLD analysis project Ga0209700, IMG submission 187528) | Root nodule microbial communities of legume samples collected from California, USA - Siratro red BW (SPAdes) (version 2) | ecosystem: Host-associated > Plants > Roots > Nodule | place: USA...
ATTAAAAATAATAGTATTAATATTATTAATATTGTGATTAATATTACTTTGATATTATATTTCTTAATATTATTATTATAATTAATATTAATATGATCATGAATATTATTATTAATATGATTACTATTATTATTAATAATATTATTTTTATTTTATACTATTAATATTATACTTACTAATATAGATCAAAATAATAATAACAAGAGTCATAAACAATAATGAATATATGATCGCAAAGTTGATATTTGTGTAGTGGTTATGACTTTTATATGTCCAAAAATTTAGGCTCAAATCCTTCTCTCAATATTTTGAAATTAATAATAATAGAAATTTGTTGTAAGTAAATATGATTTTTCTTATATCATTAACGTTATGTGATTTTTCTTTTCTCACTTTCTGTAATTCTAACCCTTTAAACTCTTTTTTCTATCCAACTGACCTATTGATCAATAATATCCCTTCTATTTAAGTTCATGTTTCCAAATACATCCATATTCCATATTTATTAATATTTATTACACTTGATATTTTCTTTAAAGATAGAAGTTAACCTTAATTAATCAAACAATTTTCATGTTAAATCAATATTATTTTCGAAGAATCGAATTCCCTTATCACCTTCTTCAACTCCTTGGTTTTATACATATAATGAGGACTACACTATCCCACAATATCTCAAAAACATTGTTTCCTATATTGACTTGATATTCAATTCAATATTGGTTACACTTGATAATCCATTCATATATTCCATCTTGATTCTTGGCTATTATTTCTAGGGTTGGTGGGTATATAATTTTGTGGGGATATGGTTTTTTAGAGTTTTGCATGTGAAAGGGAATTATCTAATTCTAAGGATGGGATTAGTAGCAAGTCTTTGAGAAGAGAATAAGAACAACGTACCATTTAAGGAACTTAGATATTGAAGTTTTCAAAATGTGTGTTCAGACTTCTCTTAAAGACTCATGACACGTGTTTTGGTACATACAATAGAGTCAAAATTGACGGAACTGGAGTTCATTTTAGTTTGCAATTCAATAATTTTAGAAATGTCCAAGTCAATATAATTATATTAATTAGTATTAACAAAACACGAAGTTAGTTATTTTAGGTTAATAGAATAATAAAATGAAGTATCTTACAAAGATAAAAATACAGAGAGACTTTGTATTTTTGTCTCATTGCATCAAATAAATCTTTGTTTCGTAGGCCTATATAATATAATTTATAATAAATAAATAATTATATTATAATTGAAATTTATAATAAACAATATTTTTGTACATGTAAATTATTGATAATAAATAATTTATATTCTAGCATAATGTTACCCTTTTAATTATTGATAATCTTTTTCTAAAACGTTAAAAACAAGTTAGACTTAAAGATATAAAATTTTTGAAGGAGGTTAAAGACTTAGAAATTTTTCTAAAAATGCTCTTGTTTAAAGAAAAATTCCTAAAATCACTCTCACTTCTTTTTGTTGTTGTCCCCCCTTAAAGACCATGAACAGCATAATCTCAGCTATAAGAACCGTTTGTTGTTTTTTGGACTGAAATAATGATGTAGTAAAAATCCTTAGCAACCACAACAAAGAATGACCAATTTGATAGTAAAGTTGTAAGTGCTTAGACATCTTGTGATACAAAGAATACCCAAGTTTCTTTGCCTCTTCAATCTATTGAATCAGAACAGCAGTGCATATAAATGAAACAGTTTATTTTTGTAAGAAAAAGTAATCAACAAACTTACATTACACACTTTCTGGTGGCAAGAGAAGCTGAGTGCACAAAGAAGGACAAATCCTTGTGTTTTTGTAAGGTTTTTCAAAAGTTTTAGTTTCATAATGCTTAGTTTTACTTATTTTGAAGAATATATATGTTTATACCTGTTCAATTGTTTGTTTCAATTCTTTATGCAGTTTAAGTTTTAACAGCTCTCTACTCTTCAGTTAAATTCACCAAAGTGAAGTGAAAGCTCAGAAAAATGGAAGGGGGCAGACAACTAAATTTGACTCATCTTTTCATCTGAATTTAGCTCATGCTATTGTTAAACATTGTTTATGCTACTTGAAGGTGTTAAAAAGGAACACATATAATACAAAGTTCTATACGAATGAGAAGCCAATGCTCAATACTAGGTCCAAAAACCGAATAGAAAAGAAACTCAATTCAAAGATTTGGCCTAGCAGTCCCACATCATACAAACAGAACATAATGGGCCACTGATTTGCAGCTTTCTCAACCAGTTTCTTGCTCAAATTCTTCACCCTCAGATTCCTCTACATTGTCAGCATCATCGTCATCTGCCTCATTGTCAAAGTCTTCTTTATCATTTTCGTTTGTGGTTTTCCCTATCACAATGAGGTTGCTGTTCATCTTCCTAATCTCATTGCACTGCAATGATTCATGACGCAATGACAGGTATGAGTATGAGGCAATGAACAATATGAAAGAGAAATTCAAAGAGCACACTGAATTGCACCTTGTAACCTATTATCTTCTTAAGTGAAAACTACCTTCTGTCATGGATAATCCAAGCCTTCTTTAAATGTCATGATGTATATGCGGAGTATTTACTTTACAGATATGCCTACTAGTCAAGCAAACAGCTAGATGCTAATGTGGCAAAATGATAGCTTTCCCTTTGAGGATATTTTATTTGTTTTGTGTGTTTGGTATGGCGTTTTCACGCCACATCCTTTGCAAAAATCACATCCGCAGGCCTCAATGATGCAGAAGCTACTTTTTATTGGTTCATATAGATGTAGTGAGAAAACAACTATCCATGTTGCAAACTTCATTCCAAACATACCCTTAAGCTATGTTTGGATTCAAGTTTGTAAACTTAAGTTAAGGCAAAATTCATTTTGCAAAGTGAGTTTATAAAAACAACTCTACCTTCTCTTCTATCTTAAATTGAGTTTCAAGACAAAATTAATAGAACAAGACGTTCTTTAAATTGAGTTTAAAATCAGGCTCAACTGAAAACCAAACAGTATGTTTTTCATGTTTTCCTTAGTGAACATACTTTTTGACCATGAAACTAAAAACCAAACATGCACTTAGTATAGTTGGAGGATATCTCCTAACTTAATGTCCGGGATTAATTCCTTTAACAAGAGATAGTGATCCTTAAAGTAGACTTTGTTTCTCTCCACAAAGCTTTTATTATATACATAGCTAATAATCAAACAGTGGTCAGATTAGCAAGTGTAAGGCATCCAACCATCTTTTTGGGCCAAACTTAGTTGGCAGATTTTATCCTTATAGGATGACCAAACTTTGTTGTTCCCTAAAATATGAAATCTTAAGAGAAAGATGCTACAACCTAAATATGCGAACAAAAACTAAGAAACAAAATGTTCCACCTATTATACCTCTCTAGAAGGAGAGAGGATAATTTTGACATTAATTTCAGACACGTGTGTTTAGATTAACATATCTGCAGAAGATCATGTATAATATTTCTCATTTTGTGAATTCCCAGTTATGACCATTCATTCACACTCCAATTTTCATATTATATGTATGCTGCTACAACCGTAGGTAATCATGTTCAAACTGTGCGACAGAAATTCAAGGAAGAAAAAAAATCTAAACTTTAATCATCATAATTCATATGCACCATGTGATCAAATCCCTACACGCCTCTAAAATCCCAAATTCCGAATCATTTGATTAGATACATAAGAAACCTAGAAATAAAAAGTGTATGCAAAGATGTGTATAAAAGTGACAGAGTACAGCCCAAAAGATAGCGTTTTGAAGGAATTTATACGGCGTTAGAAACAGAATGTAATGAAGAGAGGCAACAGAAGAAAAAGGGTGGAGGGTAGAGCCAAAAGAAATGACCTTTTCTTCGAAATCGGACTCTTCCATGGCGAGGAGGAGTTCTTCGTTTTGGGGGTGGGGCCACTGAGAGGGTAGAAGAAACGACGTCGGAATAGTCCTGGTGGAGAGTGGGTACTGCGTCATGTATGCCGGAAACTGTAACATCTTTTCTGCTTCAGCACTTAACCTCCAACGTCTCTATTTCATCCCCCTTGTTATTTATCAACAAATAATAAAAAATGTGACGTCATTTTTTAAACTTTTAAATATATTATTAATTTTTGATATATCTAATTTAATTTAACTAGGTTGAATTGGATTAAATCCCAGGTAACTTATTATTGTAGAAGTTAAGTGATGAGTTGAGTATAGAGAATTTGATATTAATTTTTTTTATTTGTTTATAATGTGAATAAAAATTAATAATTTTCTTTCTAAATTAAATACTATTAGTTTTGGAATTATTGTTGTAGAGACTGAAAATATTAAAATTTAGATAATTTCTTCTATAAAACATTTTTTTCTTTAAATTTTGTATACTTTTTTTTGTAAACTTAATCTTAATAATAATTACTTATATTTTTGTTTGTTTTAGTGTTTGACATTTTCAAAAAAGACTTTGAGAAAACATACTAAAAGATAAAAAAGATATGGATTAATTGTGATCTAAAATTTTTTAAGAAGTCTTTTTAATAACTTTTGTTTCATACATGCTAACAAAGTCTATATTTAACAAATAATTTCTCAAATAATATTCACAAAAGTATTGTTTTATTATAATTGTCACACGCACCTTTAAGTTTGATTGACATACTATCAAAAGCGATTTTCAAAATTTATTTTTTGCAAAGCTCTCATTTTTAAATTAAATGAAGACTAATAAAATGCAATCTAAAAGGATAATGAATAAGAGAGATTTACAAAGTTTTTTTTTTTATATATATTGGTTTATTTATAAATAAGATTTTATGTTTAATTTTCGATCAATAGATCAAGTTTTAAAACAAATTAACAATACAAATTAGTATTATTTGGATTTTATCCACTCTTAAAACATATGAGTATTATTTGAGCATGTAACTTGGTTTCCTATCTCAATATTGTTTGGACCCTAATCACTTCTAGCTAAGCAATTTTTTTTTTCTTTTTTTTCTTCTTTCTTCTTCCCTTCTATTCTCTTAAATCACTTGAATATGAATACTTTTTATAAATGAAAAATGAATATTAATTTGTATATTTGATTGATTCAAGATTTTTGTAGAAATGATTTATATTATACCATAATACTTACTGAAAATGATGAAATCATTATGAACTTAGGGTCACACATTTAAATGATGTTTGAAATTCTATTTGAGTAGTGTATTAAATATTGATACATATGATGTAACGCTTTACTTCACTAATAGTTTAAGTTACATATACTAAAATATCAAATAGTAGAAAGTTGAGGAGGAAGTTCCTATATATTGTGACATATGTAGATACACTACTTGAGTTATAGAACTTATCCTGATTTATTATTATTGGTTTTTTTGTGTTAATCTCATGGAACATACTTCTGAAAGGCATTAATTGATATTTTACTTGTTAAATATCCTTTATGTATAGATCTGTGTGATTTATATAATTGTTTTGTATAGTGGTATTTTAATGAAATTAAATTATTATTATTATTTGTTAACTAAAATATCTTCTTTTATATATATTTGTTCTTATGTTAAAAAATGATTTTAATAGCTTAAACTTTTATATGGTATTTATTTTGTAAACTATAATGTTTGTAATGAATATAAATATACGAGAGCAATATCTAGAAAATATAATTTTTTTTTCTTTTGACTCTCCTTATATAACTTTTTATATAACTATTTGTACTTAAATATATAGACTAGTATGCTTAAGTTATATTTTTAATTATTTTCGGTTTTTTTTAATTATTTTCAGCTTTCTACAAGTCGTTTAAAAAGTTTACATAATAGTAAATAGTCTTTTTAAAGTATTATGTTAAGATATTATAGTTATTCGTCTTTATAACGACATAAAAGTAATAGATTTATTTATTTCTTTTTTGTATAGATATTTATTTATGTTCAATTTAAAGATATAATTAAAAGTTTTTAGTTGAATGTTTGACAATAACTTTTAAAATCATATTTATATTTAAGTTAAATAATTATTATTAAGAAAGAAAATCTTAATAAAGTAGATGATTTTCTATCTTAAAAACTGAGTAGCATTAAATATTAAACATTCCTTTTTTACCAATTCTTTATATTTGTTTCTCATAGATTTCTTTGGATTCAGTGACAAACCAATCTAAATTTTTTCGATGTATATAATATTAATAATTTAGTCTTCCTTGGCTGCAAAATTCGTCTTCCTTGCTGCAAAATTCCACTGCCAATTCGTATAATTTAATAGGAAAAATGATGAGAATCCTATTGACAGAAATAGACATACACCTTTATTTTATAAGTACTTATTAAACACTTATTCTTTCTATAACTCCTATTTCATTATATAATAAACTCATATCTTTTCTTTGCTCTCTGTGTGTATCTTAGGTGTTTTTTCTCGCTAATTTGGATGTAGAGGAATCATTTTCCCTTATCCTATATTGCCCTTCCCTCTCAAACAATTTTGGCACCGCTTACACAACACATAACAGACAACAAAAACCACGTCAAAACTAAACTTTAGGGAAACTTTGACCCCATAATAACAACAACCAAACCTGACAACTGAGTGAATGAAGAAACCATCACCTATAAGGAATGTCTAATTATAACTATCAGAGTTTCCATTTTCAACCAAACCTCGTGTCATGTCCCTTCATTGTCCACGTATTCCTCTAACACGTGACTCACCCTCTTCATTCCACGAAAATAAAGAACAAAAAACCACTCTTTTCCTTTTACTGTAACACCCTTTCACACCAACATGCCACCCTGCTTTTGCTTTATGTGTTAGGAGTTGTAAAGAGCCAAATTTATTACACGTTATGTTGAGGCTTTACGTGTGTGTTTTGGAGGCCAAGGACCTTCCCGTGAAGGATACTTACGTGAAGCTTAGACTTGCCAAGTTCAAGGCCAAGACAAGGATTTTGACGAACACCTGCACCCCCATTTGGAACCAGGAGTTTTGGTTCAGGGTGCATGAGGCAGAGGACGTGCTCGTTGTGTCTGTTGTTAGTCATGTGAATGAGCGCAGGGTGACCAATGGTTATGTGGGTCTGGTGGGTGAGGTACGAATACCTGTAGGCTCAATTGCTTTTGAGGATAACCAAACCTTGCTGCCCACCTGGTTCTCTCTTCAAAGCCCCAACAGTGGCAAATTTTTCAATAAATATTGTGGTTTGTTTCCCTCACTGCATTACTTACACACACTAGCATTAACATAATCATCTTTCTACTTGTTTAGCACTTGAGTTTAATGTCTATACATACACACTAACAAAAAATCATAGCTGATATAATGATTTGATTTATAGTTTATATGATTCTATATGATTCAATATATAATGATTTGTGGACTGTGACTAGATACACAAATCTATAAACTTGTCGTTGTTCTAATATGTATGAACTATTTTCTCTTACTTGATGTTTCTTTTAAACCACTCTTTTATTTCTGTGTAATTTTGAACTGCTTTGCAATATGGAACTGATATTTAGCTCTATGTCTTGTATAATCAGGGAAAATTCTCCTTACTGCTTCTCTTCGTGGTAAATGTTGTGCTTCTTTTACCAAGCATAAGCATTCTCCAAATTCAACTTTTGCAGTTGAGAACTCAAAAGACTTGGAAGGTCTTCACACTTCATGTCGGATATCTTGTGATAGAATGGCTATAGGCAAACAGTTGAAGGTTGTTTCTAATGTTCTGCATAAGATTTTCAAAAAGAAAGAAGGAAACTCAAAGCCCGGGGATTCTTCAGAACTATCCACTATATTATCTGATTCTGAAGATAGTGTTGAGGAAGATTCATCTCCTTGCAGCTTTGAAGAAGCCGTTGCACTAATGGAATCAGTAGATAACAAACCTGAGATGCCTGAAAATTTGCCTGGCGGTGTTTTAGTGGATCAGATTTATTTAGTCTCTCCAAATGACCTTAACGTGTTTCTTTTTGCACCCAATTCACAGTTTCGTAAAGATTTGGCAGAACTGCAGGGAACAACAAATGTGCAAGAGGGACCTTGGACATGGAAAAATGGAGACATGTCAAGTTTAACACGAGTTGTTTCCTATACAAAAGCTGCAACGAAACTGATTAAGGCAGTTACTGCCACTGAGGAGCAAAAGTACATTAGAGTGTGTAGAAAGGAATTTGCTATACTTGTTAGTGTAAGTACACCAGAGGTCCCATATGGGAATACCTTTAGGATTGAATTGCTTTACAAGATAATGCCAGGTGGAGAGGCATCTTCAGGAGAGGAATCCTCCCATCTTGTTGTGTCATGGAGAATTGTCTTCCTCCAAAGCACAGTGATGAAAGGCATGATAGAAAGTGGGGCAAGAGAGGGATTGAAGGAGAGTTTTAGCCTGTTCTCCGAAAAACTGGCCCAGAATTTTAAGGTGCAAGATAAGGCAAATTTTCTAGACAAGGAACATTTTTTAGCAACTTTGCAAACCGAAGACCAGTGGCATTGGTGGCAGGCAATTACATACTTTTGTAATTTCACTGTGGTTTCCACCATTTTCATGTGTTTGTATGTGATGGTGCATATTTTTTATTGTGGTCCAAGTCTACCTCAGGGCTTGGAATTTAGGGGGCTTGAATTGCCAGATAGTTTTGGGGAACTCATTATAAGTGGAGTTTTAATCATCCAGTTGCAGCGTGTTTATAATATGTTGTCTCACTTTGTTCAAGCAAGATTTCAAATGGGTAAGTAGAAATATCATTTGAACATATTATAATTGTTATCTCTGTTAAGGGACTTCATCTGAGGGATCACACTCCTCTTCATTTTCCTCTAATAGGAACTGACCACGGCCTCAAAGCTCATGGTGTTGGATGGGTTCTCACTGTGGCTTTAATTGAGGGGGTTGACTTGGCCTCCTTGGAATCAGAAGGGTTGTCAGATCCCTATGTAGTTTTCACTTGCAATGCACAAACAAGATCAAGCTCTGTCAAGCTTCAAACGTCGAATCCTCAATGGAATGGTTTTGCCTTCTGACTTGTTAATAGTTATCTAATCTGCAATAACTTGCTTTGACATGGATACATCTTCTCTGAAATTGTCTATTTGTATTGATATATATGTGCAGAAATATTAGAGTTTGATGCTATGGAAGAACCACCATCAGTTTTGCATGTGGAAGTTTTTGATTTTGACGGTCCATTTGACCAGGATGTTTCACTTGGAGATGCTGAGATCAATTTCCTAAAGCACACATCAACTGAGTTGGCAGACATGTGGCTCTTGCTTGAAGGAAAACTTGCTCAATCTTCTCAGTCAAAGTTGCACCTGAGAATTTTCTTGGACAATAATAAAGGAGTTGAGACAATCAAGGAATATTTGGAGAAGATGGAAAAGGAAGTAGGCAAAAAGGTAAGCATTAGCATTAGGAATCTGAATTGCTCCCTTCTCCTTGCCCCATGCACATGCCTTGGTATTGGTATCATATCATGCAGTTCAACCTAGCCTACTTTATTTTTTTCTATTTGTGTCATAGAACATTTAGACCTATTTATTGTATATAACTGAATAGCTGAATGGCAGTTGAATCCTAGATCACCACAAAGGAATTCTACATTCCAGAAATTGTTTGCATTACCTCCAGAAGAATTTCTCATAAAGGATTTCACTTGTCACCTCAAGAGAAAAATGCCTTTACAGGTATGCAAGACATCAAAAGGGAGAAGAATTGTTCTAATAATATGAAATGTTGACTTGATATATAACAAGTTAAACAAAGGATGCTTTCTTGCTATAGGGTCGGCTGTTTCTTTCAGCAAGGATTCTGGGGTTTCATGCCAATTTCTTTGGACAAAAAACCAAATTTTTCTTCCTTTGGGAAGATATTGAAGAGATACAAGTGCTTCCTCCATCATGGGCAACATTAGGAAGCCCTACATTGGTCATAATTCTGCGAAGAGGTCGTGGTCTTGATGCAAGGCACGGTGCAAAGACTCAAGATGAAGAAGGAAGACTTAGGTTTCATTTTCAATCATTTTCTTCATTCAGTGTTGCCTCGAGGTATGAACAAGGCTTGCTTATATTCCTAATCTTATATATTGATGACATGTATTGACATCTCATTTTGTTTCCACAAAAGAACAATAAAGGCCTTGTGGAGAACAAGAATTCTAAACCCCTATCAGAAAGAACAAATTACCGAAGAACATGAAGATCAAGGTGTTGTAATTCCAGAAGACTCTGCATCTATCTTAGAGAATGAAGAAAAAATGTCCAGAATTTTCTCTGCAGAACTACCAATCAATGTAAGCTACACCAATTAATAGTACCATAATAAAACTAAAGACAGAATAGGCCTCTTTAAGATTATTTTATGTGTAGTATTAAGCTTATCTAGCTCTATTTTGTTATGGCTCTGGCTCAGATGACATCTGTGATGGGAATTTTTGCTGGAGGAAAGCTGGAGCATAAAATTATGCAGAGAACAGGATGTATGAACTACGAAACTACCTCGTGGGAGGTAGTAAAACCTGGTGTCTTCGAGAGGCGTGTTTCTTACCAATTCAATCGACAAGTGTCAGCTTTTGGAGGTGAAGTCACATGCACACAACAAAAAAGTGCAAATGCAAACACTGGAGGTTGGACTGTGATTGAAGTTATGGCTCTTCATGGTGTCCCATTTGCTGACCACTTTCATGTATGCTAAGTGGAAACTCAAACTTCAATTATTTTGTGATAAATTAACTTAGTTCATCTTGTTCCTATGAAGGGTACCTAATATTGTTTGCTTGCAGATTCATTTTAGGTACGAAATTGAGAAATCATCTCTTGGTGAATGTGCTTGCAAGTGTGATGCTTACATTGGTGTTGTGTGGCTTAAGAGCTCAAAGTTTCAGCAGAGGATCAACCGGAACATAATAGCCAAGTTTAACCTTCGGTTGAAAGAGATATTTGAACTGGTTCAGAAAGAGATTTTGCTTATGTCTCAGAACTCAAATGGATAAGGATTATGTTAGGGAGGTATAACATATGTACTAGGCAAAAGAAAAATGAGTTTTCTCTCGAACAATTAAATTTCTGAAATATCTTAGCAGCTATGTTTTTTTGTATTATTTTATATGCTTTGTTCAAACTTTATTTGCTGCTTTCTGTTCATTAAACTATGAAAAAGTTTGAATGGAAGAAATTAGAGGAAAATGTGTGAGATAGGGATAAAAACTTATCATATTATAAGAAATTTGATGTAAGTATAGTTTTTTTAGTATAGTTATTTTTCAATATCAATTAACAATAATTACATAAATTTTATTCAACTAAAGATATTTTAATAATTTAAAATAAAGACTATATAAATACTTGATTCCCAATTTAAAAAGTTGATATTATTCATAATTCGATCAAGACGAGTTCATAAAATATGAATTAATTTATTATTTATATTGTGATATTTAATATAAAATAATATTATAGATAAAAGTAAAAGCATGAATAAATTGTAAACTAACAAAATACAGCCATGTATTAACTTTATTTTAATTAAATAAATTTATAAACTGATCAAATATATATACTCAAGTCACATGATAAACGTAGACAACTTTATTTCAGTGATGCATTGAACAGTACAATGACCCATATAATTCTGTTTAGAAGTCAGAAGTAATGGAACTAAATCATAAAAATTGAATATTTTGAAAAGAAAATTTGAATCAAATGATTTTATTAAAATGAATCGGTGAAATGAATGATTTTTAACCATGGATGTGGAACATTAGCCAGCCAACTTTGATAAAGTTCAGGTCAGGGATTTGATTCAGAGGACAATGGGAAGTGACATAACCGAGAGGCTTGATGATTCCAGTTCCTTCTATCAAATCATGGCACTATACCATGTTTTTGGTGTTTGTGCAACACATGTGCATGCATCTTAAGGTCATGTAGGTCAGCATGAGAAGATAGATTTAAAAAAATTTGAATAAAATATGTGTAAATGAAAAGGTTATTTAAATTAATGGATAGATGATAAAATTTAAAAGAATTTAAACAGATTAATTATAAAAGTTTGAAAATAATTTGATAAATATTATAAATTTTATTTTATTTTTTAATTGATTTATTTATGAAATTATTAATTAACTTTTGTAAAATAAGATAGTAAAAAATTAAAATAAATTGGATTAAATTAATTTTAATATAAAAAACATTACTAAAATTATTTAAAATATATTTTTTAAATTATTTAAAATTAAACATAAATCTTAAATAATACAATAAAATCATAACTTTATTATTTTATTAAAATATACAATTTAGTCTAAATCATAATTAACTTAAATCTGTAAAAAAAAAAAATTCTACAATCTAAACTACTATTCTTTTATTGAAATTTACTGTTATTTTTGTAAGTATAAATTATTTTTACATTTTACTTAAATTGAAACTTTTAAAATTATTAGTCTAAATAAAAAATAGTTTACAATTTGTATTTCTTGGATACTGGTACATATTAATAATAATTATAAATGTTTTTTAAATTTACCTTTTTATTAATTTTCTTATTTAAAAAGTTAAATATTTTTTTACTATATTTTTAAGAGATTAAATACGAATTTTTTGAATTCTTATTTTATTTCTATAAAAATATTGTAAGTTATAATAAAAATTATATAAATAGTCTACTTATTAACATATATATGATTACCATTAAATGTTATATTTGATATTTGTTTATTTTTAATCATTTTGAAATTAACCGTTGCTTAAAATAATGATTAGTAAAAATATAAATAATATTTTGTATTTTTTTTATTAAATACTTTTTGTTTTAGTTATGTATCAATACTTCAAAATATTCTGCAGTATTTATTCTATTTGCATTTATTTTATTTAAAACTCATCAACCACTTATAAGGATAGTTGATAATTTCTATCTCATTTATAAAAACTATTTTGTAATTTTTAATTTTATTTCTTGAAATGCTTTCAAATCTCTTCATATAAAGAAAGATTACATCTTACAAATTTTTTCTGATTTATTCTTTTAAATTAAGTCTACAAAACAATCTTCATCCATTCAAATCTATCATGTGAAATAATAAATCCTCGTAAAATGATGCAACTAATAACACCTAAATATTAATTCACTTCTGATTCCAAGACACGTTTCCCCATAACTAGCTATAAAAACATGCATATTATATGATTGAGTTATGATAAACTTACACTAACCATACACAATTCAGGTGATTTCATTTTTAACACAGATATGTTTCCATTTTCTTCCTTTCTTGACTTACAAATCTACATTCTCTTTTCTACTAGTTCCGTTAGACACTCTTAAATCCTGTGTTAAGTTATTGCTTCCCAAATTTGTTCTTTAGCTTTATTTTTTTGCGTTATGCATTTGGATCAAATATTTTTGTTGTAAATACTTTTTTCAGTTTTATTTTTCTTTTTGGGATGTCCACAAGGTATTCCCATATGATAGAATTTGTAAATTTGTAGTAATATAGGGATTGAGTTAACCAATTTTTGTACTGGTTTAACCAAAATTTACAAATTCGTTAACCAATGTTTGATATTAATAAACATTAAGTTTTGCATTTTAACTTTTTTTTACACATAAAGCATCACCTATGTTTATCCCCACTCGTATGTTTATCCAATGTAAAATTACAGTTTTATACTTTGTTAACTATTTGTATTTTGATAGTGATACACGTAAAGTTTTGTATCTGAACTGATACTGTTTTGACACTTAAAAAGCATCACCTTTGCACTACTATCGTGTGTCTAGCCCAACTAATGTAAAAATTGCAGAGACTTCCCATTATAACAACAACAAAATAGTTACTAATTTAACCAATTGGCCTAACATGTAACCACTAAATTCTCTAGACGTGTAACACAATAACTTTTGTAATAACCTTTTTTATTCTGATTTTCTTTAACCATGCGTAATAATGTTCATATATTGTTCGTATATTGTTCCTATATCATATACTATGCAATATCGTAAAGAAAATAGGTTAACCAACTTTTGTACTATTTAACCAAAATCTTAAACATTTTGTTAATTAATGATTCTAATGAACATTAAGTTTTGTACTTTAATAAATTTTTTTTAGCACGCATAGGAATAAATTTTGCATTATGAAAATGAATTTTTTTTTTTAAAAAGAATATGAAGTTACTCAAAGTGTAATTATTTGCTACTTGGAGGTGTACACTTAATATTTTTATATAAGATAAGCAAGTATTTAGATTTAAGTGATTTTTTTTTACTTTAATTTTAAATTTTAAATAAGTTTTAAATAATAATTTCGTTTCTTCTCAGTTAGTTATTTTAAATTATAAATTAATCAAATGATAAGTTAGATATTCTAAAAGATGATTTTAAGTATTTCTTTTGGTGGTTTAATGTTGTTCGAAATTACAAAAGAAGCCATTATAATTATTGAATCTATGACTTATACTGAATTAGGAAACTAACATGGAAGGACACATACAAAGAAGATGGGAGTGTTAAAGTTCAAGATGCTCTCTTGGTTCAATAAAACTCTTATGTCAACATGTAGAAGTGCTTAACTACCAGATGATTAAGTTACCTCAACAGTTAAAACAACAAGGAGAGTTAGTATCAACCATCAATGAAAAGAATAATTGTCAAGCAATTATTACTAGAAGTGAGAAGGAGTTGAAAGTGAGTATTACATAGAAAAATGATGGTGAGAGAAAAGTGATTAAGAGTGAGAAACATCAAGAGAAAAAAAGAGCCAATGAAGAGAGTGAAATGGAATAAGAAAAGAAAAATACAAGAGGAAGTGTTGCTAAATGAATTGAAAACACTCAGTTGGTCAAATCAACTTTGTTAAAAAGTCTTACTCAAGTACGATATATAATTATTAAAAAGGAATAGATGAAGCAAAGTGGTATAGGAACACTTGTAAAATGGGAATATAATTAAATGTAGATAATAGTGCAAATATGATTATATAGGTAAAGTAATAAGAATGTACTTGTCATGAAACAATTACAACTCTAATCAATCAACCACGTCATATTTGAATTGTTTTACATCCAGAATAATGTTATATGGGAACCTAGCAACGTCATTCCAAATGCAAATTGTTGACCATATTCAAACATTGAAGCATTTTTCATACCCTTAGCTGAGTGGATTTCCTTTCTTGTTCTCATATTGAAGATGTTTTTATTGTTTCCTAAAAACACAACTTTATTGCTAATAACTAATAATGTTAATAATACAAACATGAGTAGAAATTTTAATTTTGTTTTGTAAATGGCAGATGGACAAGTAGCATGTAAGTGGAAGTTCTATGTCTGTCAAGGAAGAACCTATCATCATAAGTATCATTCATGATTTTAGTAAAGATAAGGAGAACCAGGTGTTCTTATCTTAGGAAGAAGATGTTTTTTTGATAACATCTATCCTACAAGTTCAATTTTTTTGTTAGTTTAGGGATAACATTCAATATGAGTTTTCTAAACAAGTGCTTTTAGAGACAAAATAGCCTCCATTGATTGCCATTAAGCAATACTACATTGACCAATGCTACAAATTTGTGGTAACATAATCTAAGCCAAAGATATATAGCATGTTGCATATATTATGACAATAGTTACCAATGGTGATTACAAACATCTTTTAGAAAAAATTGACATCAATGGGTGATAAAAAAAATTGAATCACCTCATATTTGTCTCTCATATGTTTTTTTAAAGATCACTTAAATTTGGACTCAACCTAAATTTCTTCAATTCTGGTAAATTCGACCAATACAAACCCTTCCATCCAGATAAAAAGTTTACTTATAGAAATAAAAAGTCGTCATGGTTATTCAGTGATGTATAAAACAACATGGAAAGACTATTGCCATGAAATTTGGGAACTGGGAAATCATACAATGATTTTCCCATATGGTTGTTATACAAGAAAGTTTTTCGAGAACAATTATGTAATATATTGCTTCTCCTTATCTTATGGATGATGTTTAAGACACCTCATGTTACATCTTGAAATGTTTACTTTGGTATTTCTTGTCATGCAATGACAGATTCAATTATTGCAATCCATTCTCCAAGTTAATGACAAATTTTTTACCAAAAAACTTGTTGACTGTAATTGCTCAAGATGAAAATTGGAAAATATTTTCTTTAATGTTTGCAATTATTGAAGGCGAGACAAAGGAAGCTTGGATATGGTTCTTCCAATTGTTGTGACAATATGTTCCGCCTCAATCAAACATTTGTATGATGATTTGCAGAAAAATGATTATATTGTCAGTATTACAATCTGAAGAGGTTGGATGGGAAGCACATGATCTCATTGCAGTGTATTGCATACATCATATTACATCAAACTTCAACAAAAATTTAAAGTTGAAGAGATAATTGATTAACATGGGTATTAATATGACTTAACTTTCATTATACAAGATTACAAAATCACAAAATTTCAAGTAATTTCATTTATTACATTGGCATAGCTTATGAAATGAAGCAACCCACTCTTCAAGCTAAGTTATCAACTACATGATTAGAATTTTGGCAAAACAATTTGTTGAATAGATAAAATACAATTCGAAAAGTGGACTCAGGCATATGATGGAGGCAAGAGGTAAAGAAATATGACAACAAATCTAGTTGAATACATGAACTATGTTTTAAAGGGAGTACATTCCGTACCCATTTCTACTCTTGCTAAGACAACCTTTGAAAAAACAAAATTATGATTTGTTGAATGAGGGATCATGATAGAATTCATGTTTCGGGCATGCTATTAGTATCTTGAAGATATTACTACCTACTAAGAAAAAATGAACAATAATTAGTCATATGTCATGTACAAGGATATAATAAAAAAAATTCAGAGTTTGATATTCAAGAGATAACCACTTCCTAACTTGGTTGACAACCAATGCCATATATACTTAAATTAAATGAGTGGTGGTGTAATTATGGGAAGTTTCAAACTCTTTAAGTGCCTTATATGATGTTATTATTGTTTGTTTCTTTTATCATTCACATGTAATAACATTTGTTGACCTATCATACAACCTACCTAATATTTGCAATGCTATGAAATCCACTTTCATCTAGTTTGAAATGAGGATTATTAATCCATTTATATAAATGAAATTTTATATCCAGTCCTCACATACAATGTAAAAGAATTAAAAAGACCAATCACTAATCATATTTATAATAGAATAAATAAGTCAATTTAAAATAAGAGAAAAATATTCTTATTGTCATAACAAAAATTATAATAAAGAAAGGTAATCATATAAAAAATAAAATATACTATTTTGTGATATTTATTTCCTCATTTTATTGAAATTTGTGTACTTAATCATCATTTTTTCTTTATAATTATAAATATTATCAACATAATAAAACAAATAATATATTAAAACAATATATCACATAATTAAGTAATAAAACATATCACATAATTAACAAAATAACAAATAATTTATTAAATAAGTTAAAGTTGTGGTATGACTTTTTCAATACAAAATCCTAAACGTCAAACACAATATTATATTTTTTCTGGATCTACTAAACTATAGATAGACATGGAAACATATATCTCCTAAAATGCATAATAAATTCTGCTATAAACAATTTTTTATAATGCGGTCCAACTAAAATTCCTCTTATTTTTCTCATCGCTCTCTTCTCCAATCAAAAACATGTGGACACAAACTATGTTTCTTTCACCAATAATAATACACAAAAGGAATCTTTCTTTCACAAGTTATACCCAAAAAGGAATTGCTTCAAAATTATACTTGTATTTGTTGAACATAACATAAATGCTTCATTCAACCCCTTGTTTTCCTATTTAACACTCAAGTCCAACCATTTGGTTCACTTGAAGAAATGTATTGACTAGGTATTTATTATTTCTTGATCTTTTGAAACTTGAAGAGACCAACTATAACCTTATTTTTTTTTTCTTTTTAAAATATGATTAATTATCCATATATTTGTGATATTGAACTAAAAAAATTATATATAGTTGGATTTGAACCTAAAAACACAAGCAGTCACTGAATTCACTTGCTGCAGATTCCATGAAATCAGAAGTCACTGTCCAATTCCTAATTTTTCTAACTAAAGCAGACAAAATTCGAAGCACGATATTCTCAACGCTGCATTGAATCGATTCCATATCATATCATCCAAACTCATCTCAAGTTCTCAATTCCCAATTCCCAAACTCAAAATCTCTCACTGTCTCTCGCCATGGATCCAAACCCTGGAATCTTTCCCCTTCTCTCCTATGTCATGTCGCGCTTCCCTTCCCTCAATCCCAAACCAGCCGCCGCCGCCGCCGCCAACTCCGACTCCGACCAATTCGACGTCGAGCAGCCGCACGCCCCGGAGATCGTGGGCCAAATGCCGCACCTCGCCGACCCGGACCTCATGGCCTCCATGGGCCGGGCCGTCTCCGAGGTGGTCCAGGCCCGGACGGTCCTGAACCTGATCGGGGAGCGGCCCACGCACGAGGAAGTCGACAGCGCGAGGGCCAGGCTGGCGGAGATCGAGGCCCAGCTGTCGCACGACCTGGAGGAGATTGTGCTCCGGGCCCGGCCCGCGGAGATGGATATTCATGGGTGGCGGGCCCAGCAGGCCGAGAAGGAGAGGGAGTGCCGGGAGCGGGCGGAGACGGAGAAGCGAATCTGGAAGTCGGTGCTGCAGCTGGACGGGATGCACGAGGCCTACGAGAAGCTTCTGAAGGACGCGGAGAAGCGGTTGGTGAAAATGTACGAGACGAAGGAAGATGGTGACGGCGATGTTGTCGGCGAGGAAGTGAACGAAGAGGTTGTGGGAATTCTGCAAGAGGCCTATGGCAAGGGAATGGAAAGCGTCAATCTTTCTGGCCGCCAATTGAAGCTCTTGCCTGAAGCATTTGGTCGAATTCCTGGCTTGCTTTTGCTTGATCTTTCTGCCAATCAACTCACAGTAACTACTATTTCTTCTTCAACTTCTCTTATTCCTTTCTTTTCAACCCGTTTTCAAAAATAGTCAAACCGTTCTGTTTTTGTCATAGAACATGATAAATCAAATACAATTTGTAATCTTAGGGTTTGCATAAGTTAATTTGATTTGTTGTAAGAAAAAACTTCATTTATTTTATCTTTTTAACGTTTTCTTTTATGAGTACTTTGAAGTTTATCCAAACAAGTTTTTTAACTGCTTCACATACATACTGATAAATATTCTGTGCATCCATAGGCTATTCCTGATTCTATAGCTGGATTGCAAAGCCTTGTGGAGCTTAATTTGTCTTCAAATCTTTTGGAGTCTCTGCCTGATTCAATTGGGTTATTACAAAAGTTGAAATTGCTCAATGTCTCTGGAAACAAGCTGACTGCGCTTCCTGATCCCATCTGTCACTGCAGGTAAGTTAGAAATTCATTATGGTCACCAATTTTGCTAAGCCTTGTGATTTGGTTCTATGCAAACTTTGGATAATGATTATTTTGTAAGCCATAATAGATCACCAGTCTAACTAGAATAGTGAAATAGGACCAGTTTTGTGCAAGCATGGTCAAAAATCTGTTTTTATTTTTATTTTTTTTTCAAATTTGTTGGAATGTCTTATATCAAGGTTATATGGATTTTGTCATTTTATTTCTGCGTCTTTCACCATTTTAAAATCTACGTTGTAAAGTATCACCCTATACTCTTGTTTGTGCGAATATCACCTCATTTTTCAAAACCGGTACCAGAAATCATACTGGAGTCATTGAGGAATTTGTTTAAACTATAAAGAATATGATTGATTGATCTCCTATTATATTGAATGATCAGGTCATTGGTTGAGCTGGATGTAAGCTTTAACAATCTATCATATCTGCCAACAAACATTGGATATGAATTACCGAACTTGCAGAAACTCATTATTCATCTGAACAAGATTCGATCTCTTCCCTCCTCTATCTGTGAGTTGAAGTCCTTGCGCTATTTGGATGCTCACTTCAATGAGCTACATGGGCTTCCTATTGCAATTGGGAGGCTGACTAATCTTGAGGTTCTCAACCTGAGCAGTAACTTCAGTGACCTCAAAGAACTACCAGAGACTTTTGGTGATTTGACTAACCTCAGGGAACTGGACCTCAGCAATAATCAGATTCATGCACTTCCTGATACATTTGGGCGCCTTGATAATTTGACCAAGCTAAACTTGGAGCAGAACCCTCTTGAATTGCCACCAATGGAGATTGTAAATCAAGGGGTTGAAGCTGTAAAGACCTTTATGGCCAAGAGGTGGCTTGATATATTGTTGGAGGAGGAGAGGAAAAGCAGCCAAGAAATGCAAGAACAAGAACAGGGTGGTTGGTTGACACGAAGCACCTCCTGGTTGAAGAATGTTTCTGGAAATGTAATGGGGTATATTGGAACTGCCGTTGGAACTCCTATGCCCACCAAAGCTCCCAGAGATCCATATCTTGATCAGCAGCTATGAGGTGAAGGTCCACACATTGGAACTGTCATACTTGTATTTTAGAGAAATAATGTTACATGTGCTTCTAAGCAACAATTCCCCTGCTACTGCTTCCTTTTTGTTCTCTGCCCCACCAAAAATAGCGTGGGTTGCTTTGCTTTCATGTATTTTTGTTTTGCTGTGGCAATATCTGGATAAGAAAAGCCAGTAACTAACTTTCCTTCCCAAACATTTTTGTATTGGGTGAAATTCATGTAGATTTAACTAAATAGGTAACTCCATTTTTAAATAGGGGGAATTATATGATTTTCTATCCTGTTCGGATTGATAGGAAGAAATGAAATAAAGTAAAATGAAATGAAATGGTTTAGAACTTCGACTTATTAAAGTTAGTGTAAAACACTTATAAGTAGGTACCATTGGGCAGACCTAGGAAAGATTACAGTAATGGAGAAAGAAATGTTTAAAGATTCCTCCTTGTGAAGTTGAGATTGCTGTTAATTGTTTATATTGAGATTCGCAATTAGCGGTTAAGATTGCTATCTTTTGGTTGAAAATTTCAATCATCCATGTTTTGCGAGAGTCGAAACAAGAAGTTGCTGATAGTTGTAGTAAAAAATGGATTAGTTATCCGAGTTTCTAGACATGTTTTTAAGGTTGTTCCCCATTTGTATTTATATCCGTACATTATTTTAAACAGCTTAAAAAGAGGATGTCCGAATTATTTTTTCTTTTTCAGATGGTGTAATTCCTAGCTTATGTTTATTGAAATGGATAATTCTTTTAAATTTTTATGGATACGAATAAATCGCGTTTAGAAGTGCAAAATGAAGTTGTGTTTTCAATATGATTTTATATTGAGAGAAATTTCATCTAACTGAAGTCATGTTATATTTTTTTCACTTCTTTTTAGAGAAATTGTACTTAGAAGTGCTATTGATCTCAATTTTTCTTCTAAACACGATTTTAATATATTTTTTATTTTTTTAAATCCTGTTTTCAAACATGTTTTTTATTTATTTTATTTTTCTAAAAAAATTGAGTTTTCAAGTACATTTTTATTTATTTTTTAAATCACGTTTATTTTTATTTTCACGTCTTTAATAATTTTTTTCTTTTCTTTATTTATTTAAAAATGATTTATTATTTTTTAAAAAATAAAAATTAACTTGTCGATTTTATTTTTTTTAAATTAATTTATATATTTAATTTGTAAGTACAGATAATATAATTTTGCATAACGTGGTTCATTAATTTAATCAATAACGTTAATTCAATGTAATTTAGGAAATAAAAAAGATAGTAAGTAGACAACCAATTTAAATAAAATATTTAAGGAGATGAATAATATAAATAAAGAAAAATTTTAAAATAATTTTCTGATACTTCTTTTATTATATCTTTGTTTAAAAAATAAAAACATTTTTTATAAATTAGTTGATCCATTTTTGTATTGATAATTCTTACCTACTGCTTTTGTGTTATAAAATTGAGATACTGTAGATCTGACTAACAATTATACTAATTTAATAAAACATTTAAACTTAGTAACTCCTGATTCATTTCAGAAAACAACTATAAACACATTTAACACAAATGTAATCCTAACCACTATATAAATTGCATTATAAATCCAGAAGTAACATAGAGGTGAACTAGCTCTCTTCTGAAGCTCAATGACCTTGGACACACAATACATCTTTTATAAGTGCATTGAGGTTTCTATTGGAGGATCCACCTTCAGCAACTGCTTGGTCACATATACCCTTAAGTTCCAGGGCCCTCTCTCTGATTTCTTTACCCTTTTCAACATCCATAAACTCTTCAATCACTTCCAATATTTCTTTTTGTGTTATCAATTCTTCACTTCCCAACTCTGATCTTTTCAACTCCCACCCATTCTTCCACACTTCCAAAATTTGTCTACTATTTGGGACTTGGTCAAAGAAAAGAGGGAATGTCAACATTGGAATCCCAGCAGAAACAGCTTCCAGAGTGGAATTCCACCCACAAGGGCTCCAAAATCCACCCACAGATGGATGTGACAAAACCTTCAATTGGTCACACCAAGGCACCACTAAACCCCTATCCCCGCATTTCTCTTTTAGCCACGAAACTTCTCCACGAACCACCCACAAATAACGAACACCACTCATTTTTAAAGCAGAAACAATCTCATTCATTTGGGCAGAAGACACAGAGAGGAAACTACCCAGAGAAATGTACAATACTGACATAGCTGGCTGAGAATTTAACCAATTTAAGTAGTCAAAGTTGCAATCACTGTAGGAAATTGCTTCGTGTTTGATGTAAGGGAAGGCAATGGGATAAATTGGAAAATGGAACATGGCTCTCAAAGAACCAATTGCCTCAGCTTCCAACTCTTCAATAGTATTAACTATAAGACAATCGGCTTTGGGCACTACTGAAATGCATTCCAACTCAAGTTGCAAAAATCTCACGTCATTCTCACGAAGCACAGTTCGAAGATCTGCCAATTGTGCTGGAGAAATTCCTGGTATATGCTCTTCACAATCATCTGCCTCATTGACAGCCACAAATTCAAACACCAAAGAATAATAGTGTGTATAAATTAGACTTGTTTAGTTGATCTTCAGTAATTATAGAAAAATAATTAAAAATTGTATTAAACATGAAAACCTGGGATTCCCAAATTCACTGTTCCAGAAATCGTGTATCTTGAAACAAAAACAGCACTTACAAGTAGTTGAGTAAGCTTCAGAATCACGGACAAATTCTACTACCTTTTTTGAAGTTTATAGTGTACAAAATTCGAAACGACGATGAATATAAACAGTAACTGGCTAAGCACTTCAAAATCTGAATAAGTCGACTTATCAAACAGCTAAAAGGTTTAAAGTCCGAACGATTAACATGTTTCATGTAAGAAAATTTATATTTTGCAGTGATATTAGAAACTTTACCTAAAAGATCAGCCTTCAAAGCTCCCTTAGGAACCGAGCTTCGTAGTTGATGTAAGCTGAGGAAAAAGGAAGCCGACATGGTCCAAAGCAGCGCGACGGGAATGTCCATGGTGCGTGCGAGGGCGACTGGGAAGTGGAGCTCGACATCGGCGAGGAGGGCGGTGACGGTGGGGTGAAGGCGGTGGAGAAGGGCGCGGAAGGGAGTTTGGAGGTTGGTGACGACAGCCTGGAAGTAAGCAGTGATATCGGAAGCAATCTGAGATTGGAGAGGTATAACGTTGGGGATGGTGGCGAATCGAATGTTGGAGGGCTTCGGGTGGGAGGCGATTGAGGCGAGCCACTCCTGTGTGACGACAATGGTGATGAGAATGGAAGTTTGAAGAGAAGCAAGTTGGTTGCAGAGGTTGATCATGGAGTTTACGTGTCCTTGGCTAGGGTATGGCATGGCCACCACGTGTCCTCTTAATCCAACACTTTCTGCAACTTCAAATTCCATTTCTCACAAGCAGAACGATGATTACTGTGTTAGAAAAGGAGAGTGTGCGAGAGAAAGAGAAAGGAAAAGAAGGGAAAGGAGAGAAAAACAAAATTTAGTATTCACCGAAAAAAGACCAGTGACTACACGTGTCCAACCACAAAGCATTTCTAACAACGTTTCGTGGTGACGATCTAGCCCCATCATCTAACTCAGTTTCATGAGACTGTCTAATAATTTGAAGTTCTAAGGTTTGATTAAATGATTGTTTCTTTTATACTATGGTTCTTTCATCACTCATCGGTCAACCCTCTTCTTTCTTTATCATTTTTGTTTTCCACTTCACTAAATTAGTCACCTTGTCCACTATGCTGAGATTTTTATACAACTTGTACTTTAGTTTTCTAAAAATTATACAAACTTCCATTTGATATAATGGTAATTATTTTTGCATTTTATAAATAAGTTATTATTAAAATATAAGTTGATAAATAATTAAATAAGATATGATAGTATATTTTATCATAATATGGAAATTATGCGAAATTGAATTTATCCAATATGTTTAAAGTATGGTTAAGTTACATAAATTTTGGTAAAGTTTTCATTATATTGACTTTGCACAAAGATACACGTGGTATAGTTTGCACAAAAGAAACTCATTATTGGTTTAAATTTGTTTACTTTTTATTGCCTAAATTTAATTGTTTTTGTCTTGTATAAAGTAACTTTCCTGATAAGTTATTACTCTCTTCTTTAGATAATATTTTTGTTATACTCCTCTACATGTTATAAATATGTTTGTCTTGTCTAACTCTTATAAAAAAAATAAATATAACATCTTATAAAAAGTATTTATCTTTTGTTATATTTTGTTCTTAGATATAAAAGACATTTTTTTTTCTCACAACTTACTTTTGACTTTTATAATAATTGGTTAATGTATAATTAGAGTATAATTACATTTTTAAATATAAACGAGGAGAACATATTTATTTTGAAACATGTTACTAAATTGAAATTGTGAGAAGTTGAATAAGATATGCAAAATGTTTGAACATAATAATAAGATAGAAGAGTAAAATAAAATATTGTAAGCAATCATGACTATTTTTATACAAAACTATCAAAGTCAAGGTTTCCTATTTCAAGTTTCATTAGAAGCAATTTAAATTTCAATTAATTTTCAAAATATAATTTATTACTAATTATATGTTTTGTTATATTATAAGTGTATGATTAAGGAAGTGCACAACCATCAAACTTAATCAATTTTCAAATGATTCTCAAACTAAAAAATAGGATTATTTTTTCTCTTAGTGTTGACTTTTACATATTTAAGAAATAATTTGTAGTTATTTGAATATATTTTATCACACATTTCAAGTTCAATATATAACAAAAGTTTAATATTTAAATGACATTTACTAATTATTATGAGTGCTACTAGTTATTATGAGTGCTGGAGACTTACCAGTGATGATGAAGAGGACTCAATGATAGATTCTTGTAAACATTTTTCTTCCTTTCCAAAAAAACTAAATCAGACCATAAATCATGGGTAGGTCTCTACACTATCAATAAAAACCTAACCCTCTCTGGACATATAGAAGGGATATAAAGACTTTAAAAGGAAAAGAACTACAACCCTTTAGAACCTCACATAGAGATTAGTGTAGGTCGTATGTATGTTAAATAAATCAGTTTTATTTTTAAAAGAGTTAACAGTCTAATAGTATTAGTAAAGAGTCTGCTAATATCAATTTAATTTAGCATAAAAATAGAAATTAGTTCTTATTTAAATCTTAGTTGGTTATTTTACAAAATTTAAATTTTTTCATTAATTTGTGCAAATTTGTACACCTTATTTAAAAGCTTTATCTCATGAATAATATATAGCAATTCACTTCCACTATTTTATGGTTTCAAGTTTAAAGTGGTATCAGAGCAGATTTGGGTGAAGAGTGTGCAACAGCAAAATAGTAACCTAGGGCTACAGAAAGTTTTGTTCAGGTTTCCATTTGATGGCCATTATGACCACTAGAGCTTGTTGATGGAAGATTTCCTATGGTCAAAGGAAGATTTCCTATGGTCAAAGGAATATTGACAAGTTGTTTTATATGGAATACCCACTAGCACAACAAATATGCAGACAACTAAGATAGAAGCGATGAAGTTAAAAAATCTCAAAGCAAAGAATCACTTGTTTCAATCTATTAACCGTGCAATCTTGGTGACAATTCTATGCAAGGACACTTCCAAGCAGATTTGGGACTCCATGAAGAAAAAGTATCAAAGTTTAGTAAAGGCAAGGGGACAGCAGCTTCAAACACTTCATACAGAGTTTGAGACACTTCGAATGAAGTCCGGTGAATCAGTTACAGATTATTTCTCTCCAGTCATGACAATTGCCAACAAAAATGAGGATTTATGGAGACAAGACAGAAGATGTTATCATAGTTGAAAAGGTACTATGTGTCCATGACCACGAAGTTTAATTTTATTGTTTTCTTTTAGAGGAATCAAAGGATATTGATGAACTTACATTAGATGAACTACAAAGCTCTCTACTGGTTCATGAGCAGAAACTTAATTAGCCGAAGAAAGAAGAGCAAGCACTACTAACATCCACCAATGGTTGAATAAAACTAATTACAAAGGAAACAAAAGGCCAATGAATGACAAAAATCAGCAACAAGGACAACACCAATCAAAGTACCAATAATTCAACAATTATGTAGAAGAGGAAGAGGTGGATTAAAATCATCCACTCACAAAGCAAACTCAAGAGATAAGTCCAATGTAGAACATTATTGGTGCCACAGGTATGGACATTATAAATTCGAATGTCATACTAACCTATCCAAACCCAATGGAAAAAAAATCACACTTTACATAGAATGATGAGGAAGTTTCTCTCTTAATGGTTTGTCATACAAAGGAGAAAACTAGCAAGAATATGTGGTATTTAGACACAGGATGCAGTAACCATATGTGTGGTGACAAGATAGTCTTCTCCACTTTAGACGAATCATACATGTATAATGTGAAGTTTGAGAACAACACCAAAGTGTCAATGATCGGAAAGAGATAGGTAATCATTCACACCAAGGGGAATGCCACACAAACTAGTTCTAATGTTCTTTTTGTCCCATATTTAAAGACCAACTTGTTGAGCATTGGTCACCTGCAAGAGAAAGATTATGAGATCTTTATCAAAGTTGGAGTATGTCATATACATGATGAAAAGCTGGGATTGATTGCTCAATTCAAAATGACAACAAATGGAACATTTCCTCTTTATCCCAACAACATTATACGAACTTGTTTTGCAGCACAATTAAAAGACTTAGCATGACTTTGGCATTTTTCTTTTTGGTCACCTCAGTTTTGGTGAACTAAAAACACTTCAACAAAAAAACATGATTACAGGTCTTTCACATTTCACAGAGCCTTTAAATATTTGTGAAGATTGTACCATTAACAAGCAACACCGAATGTCATTCCCACAAGCAAAACTAAGGAGATCAAGACAACATTTAGAGATTGTTCATTCTGACATTGATGATTTTAGCAGAAAAAACATGGATTTATTTCCTACAGGAAAAATTTGAAGCTTTAATAGCTTTTAAAAGCTATAAAGCTATGGTGGAGAAAGAAGTTGGATGCTCAATTCAACTGTTGTGTACTGATGTGAATAAAATTCACATGAATTTGCATATTTTTGTGAACAATATAGCATCAGAAAATAGTTAACAACAACATACACTCCTAAACAAAATGGTGTGTATGAGAAGATGAATCGCACAATCATGAACACGGAGAGGAGTCTTTTGAAGAAGAGTGAAATTCCAAAGAAATTTTGGTTGGAGGCTGTCAACTGGAGCATTCATATTCTAAATAGAAGTTCAACTCTAGTAGTTCAAAATATGACACCCGAATAACCATGGAATGGTAGAAGACCGAATGTAAGTCATTTTTAAATTTTTGGTTGCATTGCTATACACACATACCAGATGAGAAAAGGAAGAAGCTAGATGACAAAGGAGAAAAATGTGTTTTTCTTAGTGTTAGTGATTGTTCAAAAGCTTACAAATTGTATAATCCTAGCACTAAGAAAATCATCATTAGTCAAGATGTAATCTTTGATGAAGAAAATTTTTGCAGTGGCATGTTGATAATAATATTACAGCAGATTTTGATGAAGAAGCAAAAGAGGGCTAACAGCTTGTGGAGATTCAAGATAAGAAGCAATTATAAGAGAACCAATTCAAGATGAGAAAGCAATCATAAGAGAACCAAGGACACAATGACTTAAAAGGAGATCTATATGGATGAATGATTATGAGGTAACAAGATTTGATTAATCCGAATATCCACTCACTCATTTTTCTCTCTACGCAGATTGTGATCCTGTAACTTATGAAGAGAAGGTTCAACATTCAAAATGGAGGAAAGCCATGGACAACGAAATTGCAGCCATAGAAAAGAATAATACATGGGAGTTAATAGATAGAACTTTTAAAAGGAATGAAGACCATTGACGTTAAGTGGATTTATAAAACAAAATTGAAGGAGAATGGTGAAATTGATACAAGGCTCGTTTAGTTGTCAAAGGATACAAACAAGAAATTGGCATTAAGTATAAAAAAGTGTTTGATCCTGTAGCGAGGCATGATACATTCAGATTAATAATTACATTAGCAGCTCAAAATTTGTGGTCTATCTTCCAACTATATGTCAATTCAGTTTTCTTGCATGGAGAATTAAAAGAGCAGGTATTTGTTACTCAACCACCTGGTTGTGTCTAAGTTGGTGAAGAGTATAAAGTATACACGTTAAAGAAGGCTTTATACGGACTAAAACAAATCCCACAAGTATGGTATAATCGTATTGAAACTTATTTTCTAAAGTCAGGTTTTTTAAAGTGTGCTTATGAACATACTTTATCCATTAACGCTAAAAATGATAGGATGCTCTTAGTGTGTTTGTACGTAGATGACTTAATTTATACTGAAAATGATAGGAGCATGTTTGATAAATTTAAAGAGTCTATGATGAGAGAATTTGATATGACAGATCTTGGAATGATGTATTATTTTCTTGATATAGAAGTTGTTCAATCTACTGCATATATCTTTATTCCTTAAAAAAAATATGTGCAGGAGCTGTTAAACAAGTTTCAAATGAAGGATTGCAATTCAATTGGTATCCAATAGAAATAGGTGTAAAGTTTGTCAAAGATCCATAAGGAAAATGGGTTGATAGCACATTTTATAAGCAAATAGTGGGCAGCTTAATGTATCTATCTGGGATAAGACTAGATATCATGCATGTTGTAAGCCTTATTATTCCGATATATGGAATGTCCAAAGGAAATGCATCTCTCTGCTGTAAAATGAATCCTTAAATACTTGAAAGGTACAACTAATTTTGGAATTATATACATGAATGGTGACAAATTAGAATTATTTGGCTTTACAGATAGTGACTATACTGCAAATTTAGATGATAGAAAAAACACATCGTGCTATGTTTTCATGATGGGTTATGGAGCTTTATCATGGTCATCAAGAAAGTAATCAATTCTGACTTTATCAACAACAGAAGCATAATTTGTAGCTGCAAGTTTATGTGTCTGTCAAGTTATTTAGTTGAGACAAATTCTTGAAACAGTACAGTTCAAGCAAGAGGGGCTACAACAATTTATTGTGATAGCAGTTCAACAATAAAGTTGTCCAAAAATCCAGTTTTACATAGGAGAAGCAAACACATTGACATTAGGGATTTATTTACAAAAGCTCTCAAAATTAGTGCATTTCAGAAGCTTAATTGGTTGCTTGGAGTCTGTTCAAGGGATTTATTTTAGTTCAGTATTTTTCTAAACTAAAGTGTTGTCATTAGTTTAAGAGAGAATGTTAAATAAATCAGTTTTACTTTTGAAAGAGTCAAGAGTACGTTAGCATCAGTAAAAAGTAAAAAGTCTGCTAGCATCAATTTAGCATAAAAATAAAAATAAACTTTTATTTAAATCTGTTATTTTACTGGATTTATTCATTAATTCGTACAAACTTTCACTTTCATAATTTTATGGTTTCAAGTTTACAATGCAAGCCAGCAGAGGACAATTATTCCCTGCATCATGTTTAAGAATCAACATACGAACAAGAATTCCCAATTTAGAAAAAAAAAATGTGATCATGTGACCAAAATCGTTAATAAGCCCCACATTTATTTCCTTCGAGCCAAGTGTTCTATTGACAATCTAAGAATGAGAAAGCCTAGAAGTCCATTTTGAAGAAAATAGATGAAAAGGTGGCTAAGATCTTTACATACCTTGAAAAATATGATGAGAAACTTGATCATCTTTGGCTGAGAAAGAAAAGTTATTACCAACAATTGACAGCTGACAAGACATTTCTCGTATGGAGTCAAAATGGAAAAAGTACTATTTTTAGAGAAGAGTTGAATGCTAAAGAAAGGGAAATAAGAAAGCTCAAGGCACAAATCTCTTAGTTAAACCGATATATTGAGTCAAAAATTAAAGAAAAACAAATTCTTCCTATTAAGTCGATGCTCATCTTTACCTAATTTTTGATCTCCTTTCCAAAACACTTCCTTCTATTTTACCCCAGCTTTACAAAAGCATTAGACTTTGCCTATAGCAACTGCCAATCGAACCAAATTTCATCAAAAATCCACTTCAAAAGACCACTCAGAAAAACAAAAAGAAATAGGCTTATCTTCTCAAAAATTTTCATAACCTTCTCCCAACAATCAACCATTCCATTACCACAGCATATTCCAAGTCTCTTAAGACCCCTACACACAATTTGCTTTAAAACCTTACTCAAAATCTAATATTGAAGCCTCTTCTTCTTAAACTACAGAACCAGACTTGTCATCCAAGAACTTAGAGGAAACCCCTATATATGTAGATTTGACTAGAATCTCAGTGCCTACCACGACAGGATCAGAATCTCGAACTAAGGCTATATATGAATCTCCTGATGATTAAGTTATCTCATCACCTCAACAAAGTATCACTAGACCATTGAATGGATCATGGTTCACCCTTGATGATATCCCTTCTAACCAAAGGAGGAGAAGACTCATAATTTGGAGCTTATTTAGGCTCCAGACTAATGAAAGTAACAAACCCATACAAGTTGTTGTCGAATGACAAGCACTTTGAAAAAATGGTATCATAATCTGGAAGCGGTTTGTCAAAATAGTTCCACGAGTTAAACACAACTAAAACAGTTCTTGGTGCACTTCATGAAGAGTTCATTGGTGGCAAAGCAATCATCGATAAGAAGATTAGACAAGAATTCTTTGAAATGAAATGTTGTTCAATAGAGATGAAAGATTTGGATAGAAATTTTGAAATAATGAGCCAAAGATTTTGTTTGCTTAATGATCTCAACGATTCTAGTTTGAAAACATATGTAGCTTTTTTGCCATCAGAGATACAACAAGAACTCAAATGTATGGCTATATGGCTTCCTAAAATGAATTTTCTACGGTGACTATTCCTATATATGATTTTAATGTTAAATATATCATAGGAAACAAAAATGTTATTCCAAATTTTGTCTCTAGACCTAGAAATATCATTCAAATGCTATCCACCACTCACACTATGTTTACTCTCTCCATGAGACTATGAGATACAAGGATAACTCTCATTCCACTTTTTGACCCAAGAAATTTTTATGGAAGAGTGTTCGGATTGTTTTGTGAAATAGGTTGAGATTATGCACACTCACCTTATGGGCCATATGGTGTAAGACTGATCAATATTACATTTCTATTGCCCACAAAAAACAAAAATACTTATGACATTCTTACTAATTCCTTGAAGGAAGAATATCTAGAAGATGTTAGAATGATTATCTCCATTACCATGGTGGCGAGAAGAATTAAAAAAAGATCCTTCCAATTAATGAACAATTACAGGAAAAGATACTCAATAAAAAAATGCTCCTTTATAAGGACTCTTTGCATGGAGGTATGACAAAGTCTTAGGCTTATCAATTCAACTATTAAGCTATGAGTAGTTGTGAAAAACTTTAGTGGTGTGAAGAATAAAGATAATCTATTGTACTCCTAAATGATATGATTCCAAATGTAAGATAAGATGTGTTAATATGACTCCTATCAGCAAAGAATATCTCAAAAGAGTTATCTTCATATAATAGTTTTGTTTAATTTAAAAATAAGGACTTTATACCAAAAATAATAGACAAATTAAATCACAATGAACAAAGTCAACATATATAATAATATATTATTAGATTATATATATTCACTTTAAAAATAAAATAAAAAACATCAATATATATACATATATATTAATATCTTCTCTATTATAAATAATATGTTTCTATGACTATTTTAGTTTATCTCATAAATTTGACTTTAAAAATAAAAAGAAAATTATTTATTAGTAACGATTTTTCTTTACATCTCAGTCTTAATTTGATGCCTAATTTAGAGCGATTCAATTCCAATTCTTCAATAAAAACTTCCAAGTGATAGTTTAATTGTATGTTTGGTTGAAAGGGTGGGGATAAAACTAGGAGTGATGAAATTAACTGATTTTGTTTGATACGAAAAGGGGGGAAAACTTGAATATAAATATTTTTTCAACTCTATTTTATTTATTTATATTTTTATGTCCTTTTCTTCTTTTTTTGTCTTGAAACAAGTACTTTTAGTTTTATATATTTTTATTCACTTTCTTTATTTCCATTCAATTTATTTCTCTCTTCCTTCTCATCGAATCATAAAGTAATGAAATGAAAAGAAAATAAGTATGATCTTTTCAAGCTCTTTCCCCTTCACAATTCGATTCATAGAAAAGATTTAAATACTTACTCTAATGACTACATTATACAGAATGACATTTAATTGATCTAAATATAATTTGATAAATGATCAAAATCTCCAACCCTACTCTAAGCTAAACTGTAACCCTAATTAAGATTTCTAAAACCTGGTTTAACCTCTGTCCATGTTGACACGGTCAGTTTCCATGTGCACTTGAATTGGTTTACGCCTCTCATCTCACACTCTTTATTTCTTTATTATTATTATTATTATTATTCTCAAATAAAATAAAGTTAAAAGTTTTCTTCAGTCTACTTTCCCATACTTTATTCTTTAATTAATTAATACATAACATACAGTCTCAATCCTTTTAGTGGATCATGATTTTGTCTGCATATCAAGTGTTGTGTAACATTTCAGTGCCCATACTCATTGTAATTATTATTAATTAAATCAAAACCCAATTTTTACTAGAGACTCAATTACACATGGTGAAATATTAAAATAAAGTATTAAAATAAAGAAAGACTTGATAGTGATTGTATTATCACATGACTCAAATGATCAGATGATTTGAAATTGAATTTAGAGTTAAAAAATTGATTTCATTCATAATGGTCGTAACTTCATCTCTCACAGAATAACTGTAGAATAACTGTATTGTAACTCCATCTCTCACACAGTAACAGTGTTGTGACTTCGTCTTTATGACAGAGGAAGTGTCATTCTAAGATTCCATTACTGTCTGCAGGTGTGTTTTTTTCTGTAAGAGTCCTTGCCCCTTTTGTATTATGTCTGTGTTCGAGTGATGTAAGTTATTATTTGCGCGATAAAATTTTGGTTGGTGGGTTAATTTTTAAATTAATTTGTAGATCTATGACATGTCTTTATTTGGTGTTTAGAAATTCATTCAAATCTTTTAATTAATAACGAAATACCATTCTTATCCTTAAGCTATGCCATTAATTAGTGCCACATCAGGGGTAGGGTTGGTATGGGATTGTTAAGATATCGAAGCTGTCAAATAACCGCACCCTGAGGTTATTACACCTAAATGACAACCACACGTGGTGGTAAGATAGAAAGAAAAAACAAAGACCACGTTTAGGGTTAGAAGATTGATTTATTCATAGCCGCCACAGCTCCATCTCTTACATAGCAACTGAGCTAAACAGTGTTGTGACTGCATCTTTCACAAAACAACTGTCCTACAACTCTATCTTTCACAAAGTAACAGCATTGCGACACTCCATTTCTGTGACAAAGGAAGTATTGTTCTGGGATTCTGTCATTGTCTGTAGGTACGATTTTTCTGTAGAAATCCTTGTTCTTTTTACATATTCTATATGTGTTTGTATAGTAGATTCTTATTTGCGTTAAGTATTGGTTTAGGAGTTAATTTGTGGATCTCTCACATATTTATTTCATATTTAGAAATTCATTTAAATCTTTTAATTAATAACGAAATATTATTTCTATTCTTAAGCCATGTGATTAATTAGTGCTATATAGAGATTGACATAGGTTTGTTAAGAATCCACTCTTGTCACTATATTCTTAGTAAGAAGGAGAGGATTTTAGTTTTTACTTGGGGCTTGGTGATTGGTTCTTTTCCATGTTCCCCTTTCCGGGGATTCTTCTCTTTTCCCCATGAATTTTCAAAATATCTTTTTGGGCTTTGGGCTTTGCGTTCGTTTGTGGTCACTCTCTCTCTCTCTCAAGCATGTGGGTTCCATGCTTCTGCCTCCGAAGGAAATGTAAAACATAACCATGCTGAGTTTTTGATCTCCGGGCCTGACTTTTTGAGATGTGGTTTCTGAGCCTCAGAACACACTGCAGAGCATGTTTAGTTTAGTTCTCTGTTTCATGTCAGCATATCCATTAATTTCCTCTGCAAATCCGGCTTCTTCTTCCAATGGCTACCTTCTAGGGTTCTCTTCCGTCTGATTTCACTGACAAGGTGGAGGCTCATAACTGGCTCATGCAGAATTTCACTTGAGAACATCTTCCCATTATTGTAGAAGAAAAAGAAGAAAAAATGGAATCTGGAGTTAGGTTCTACTCAGTTGATGAGTTCAGATTGGACCCCAAATGGCTGATTGATCCTAAGCATCTCTTTGTTGGGCCACAGATTGGAGAGGGAGCTCATGCCAAAGTCTATGAGGGAAAGTAAGTTCATATCTTCACACCCATTTCCTATTTCCTCTCCACAAGGTTAAATTTTTTATCTTTACTTATTGGGAAACTGCATATCTGATACCTGGATGCCATTTGCTTTGGATTTGTAATTATTGATTGTGTGTCTTATTCACTGATTTGTAAAGCTTCATGCTTTATAGCTTAATGTGTTGATTGGGATAATTTTCCTTCTTAATATGGACTTGGGTTGACCTTCAGCTTCATTTCCTGCAACAATCACTAATGGACCTGAATTATGCTTCTGTGATCAGAGTAATTGCTTTGAGTTTTTTCATGAAGTTTCCAGTTTTGTCAATCAGCTTCTAATTCTTTTGCTGGCTGTTTCAGATATAAAAACCAAACTGTTGCTATTAAAATTGTACACAAGGGAGAAACTGCGGATGATATCGCCAAGAGAGAAGGGCGTTTTGCAAGGGAGGTGGCAATGTTGTCTAGAGTGCAACATAAGAACTTGGTGAAGGTGGGAATTTGGTTTAGGCTTTCGCTGATTCTTATTCTTGTGTCTGGTGTATGTTGTTGAAGCAAAGAGATATGTGTACAAAAACTACTTTATATGCCAAGTTTCGAACTAGTGATGGTAAATATTGCCACTCTGTTTCTCAACAGTTTATTGGTGCTTGTAAGGAGCCAGTAATGGTGATAGTCACTGAGCTGCTATTAGGAGGAACATTGCGTAAGTATTTGCTTAACATGCGTCCCAAATGCTTGGATAGACATGTTGCCATTGGTTTTGCACTTGATATTGCACGTGCTATGGAGTGCCTGCATTCCCATGGGATCATCCACCGTGATCTCAAACCTGGTAATGATTTGGTTTGCTTTCTTTTGATAAACTAAACTCTGATCCAGTAGATGTTAGCTTCATGCATTTTAGTTTACGTTAATTTGCATTCCTGTGAAAATTCATGATTGGTGTTGCAACAGTATTCTTTATGGCAAGACTTCTATCTTTTTCTTAAGAAATTTCATAATCAAATGTGTTGTTTGTTTTATTTGCAAGTGGCATGGTCCTAATGGGTGTTTTACTGGCACTGAATTGATCAGTAGTTATGTACATATGCAATATGACTTCAAATCTTCATTGGGATTGCTAGGAATTGTTCACTTTGGTTCTCATCATATTACGTCATTCTATCTACGCACTATGCTTATTTCCAATTCTCCCCCACCCTCTTCAAATACTGTAACATCTGCCATGTTTAAGTTCGATGATGTGATTTTAAAATTTATACCGAAATGAACAAGCTTTAATTGGTTCTTTGTTTCTAAACACTGTTTTTTTTGTGTCCCAATAGAGAATGACTAACTAGCTCATTGCTAATATATACTCTACGTTTCCTTTAATGGGAGTTGGACTAATGGACTGTTTTTATATGTATAGTTGACCTTGGGATTAAGTTATACATTAGTGTTTGTTAGGGACACTTGCAAAAATTATATCATTTTAATAATCAATAATATGTATAATTGATTATATACAGAATTATTTTTTGTTTGGCTTAGTTTGTTAAAAAGTGATTTTAACATAATTAATATATTTGGATGAATAAAAAAAATCGGATTTTACAGAAGCATGGTTGATGGTAAAAGGGACTGAAACTTTCCCAAACATGCCAAAATATCTTCCTGATTCAATTATAAGCAACAGCAGAAAATCAATAAACTCAAATATAAGCAAATTTTAACTACATTCACTATTTTAATGATACCATCCCAAAAATGCCTTTCAATTAATTGAAATTTTATTTTTAATGATTTTTTTAATTCTTGATATCAAGTTCCAATAAATGACCCGTTAAGAAAAAAACTTAGTTTTTAACTATGATTACTAGAATACTAAAATGATATTGATTATCTTTCTTAATTAGTGCAAAAATTAGTTAATTTTGCTTATATTTGAGTCAAAGGAAGTATATGACAGCACTGTTCATGTAGTTGTGTGAAAACATTTCTGAATTTCCATGGCAATACGAAATAGCATTTTTATTCATCTTATGCTATTAGCTGTTAAGCTAGTATCCTTTTATCAATTCTAAAACTTGTTATAGTGTAGAACATCTACATAATGAATATGAAGATCCTTTTATTTTGCTCTATATAGATAACTTGCTGTTGACTGAAGACCAGAAAACAGTGAAGCTAGCAGATTTTGGTTTAGCAAGAGAAGAGTCGTTAACCGAGATGATGACTGCTGAAACAGGAACCTACCGCTGGATGGCTCCAGAGGTATATTGATTAATAGATGCACTCTGTATCCTCTCTCCATATTTATGAGCATCTATGACTGATTACAGTGACAAAAATTGTAGTTGTATAGTACTGTCACACTTAGGCAAGGGGAGAAAAAGCATTACAACCATAAAGTTGATGCTTATAGTTTTGCAATTGTGTTGTGGGAGCTCTTACACAACAAAGTTCCTTTTGAAGGCATGTCAAACCTTCAAGCAGCATATGCTGCAGCCTTTAAGGTTAAAAGATCATGTGCCTGTTACATCTTTTATATGATATTATTTGTCTTGTACTATATACTGTTGATAGCTTAAAATGCTTCTTTTGGTTTCAGAATGTAAGGCCAAGTGCAGAGAATCTTCCTGAGGAATTGGCTCTAATTCTTACTTCTTGCTGGCAAGAGGACCCAAATGCCAGACCCAACTTCACCCAGATAATCCAAATGCTCCTAAATTATCTTTACACTGTTGCACCTCCTGAACCCATGATTCCTTCAAGAATATTCACTTCTGAGAACACTGTCTTGCCGCCAGAGTCTCCTGGGACTAGCTCCTTGATGGCAAAACGTGATGACACAGGCGATACACCAAGAGCAAAGGACGAAGTCAAGCCTAATGGTTTTCTTTGCTGCTTTAGTCAGTGTTATTAACTTGAAATCAAGTCTGAGTTAAAAATGACAAAAAATGTTAGATAGCATGTAGTTCAAAGTGATCCTTTTGACAACTCGGTAAATGTTCAGATAAAAATACCTTTGCTATTCCAGTAAAATTTAGTTATTTTTTCTGCAATTCCACTTGGCATGTTTTTTCATCTCACATAGATGTATGCATAGAACATCACTCTGTTGAAGCTAACTAGTCATCCTGAGATTTGCACTTAGAGTTTATCCATCATGTATTATATGTGGAGTTTGGTTCTTGCCAAACCAAAGGTTACAGTGGACATATGAAATTATCAGCTTTTGTTTGTTGCATTCATATTGCAGCCAAGGAAAGCGATGGTTGAAAAAGATGATCAAAACTCAATTTTGATAACCATTGGTCGGTTTCACCTGTTCTATGATTTCTATTTTGTCTTAACCATAGTCAGGGGATCTAGCATTGTTTTTCACAATTGGATCTCAAAGTCAGTGTTTTGGTCTACTTCATAGATAAAGGGGCAAGTAACAATGTTCTTCTACAATATAAGACGTTTTGTTTCACCATCAAGAATTGAAGGAACATGAAGTCTCATGTTTGTTTCCATTTATATTCCTCATTTCACTCTTATTTGATGGTGTCACTTTTGTTTGCATGATATGGTCTACGCGAGTAGAGTGTCACCACCAAAGAATTATAAATTCTTATATTATTAGGCACTTTTTGTGGAGATGTTAGCAGAGAAAATGCAACGAGAGTTGGTGAGAAGAAAGGTGCTCAAAGTGAGCGGACAATCTAAACTTAAAACTTTAAAACTTTAAAACAGTGGATGTTATCTATTATTCATGAGATAAAGCCTTTAAATAGGTCGTACAAATTTATACGGATCAATTATGTAAAATAAATGATTAAGATTTAAACAAAAATTGATTTTTATTGTCCAAACAATGCTCCAAGCATCTAAAATGTATTAATTTTGAGAGTTTTTTTAAATATATCAGCAATCTGATCCTGTTTTGCTTTGCAGTAACCAAGATCAATAGTTTTATTGTTTGTAAGATCACGTAAGAAATGATATTTAATGTTAATATGTTTGCTTCTCTCGTATAAAACTGAGTTTTTGGACAACTTTATTACTGAATTGTTATCACAATAAATTGTTGTAACCCCCTTCTTGCTTGAACTGTAATGTGTCAAGAATTTGTCTCAACCAAATAGCTTGACAGACACATAAACTTGTAGCTACGAATTCTGCATCTATTGTTGATAAAGTCACAATTGACTGCTTTCTTGATGACCATGATACAGTTCCAGAACCCATCATGAAAACATAATCAGATGTACTTTTTCTATCATCTAAATCCCAGCATAGTCTCTATTTGTAAAGCCAAATAATTTTGATTTTCACCATTCATGTACATAATTCCAAAATCAGTTGTACCTTTCAAGTATCTAAGGATTCGTTTTGCAGCAGAGAGATGCATTTCCATTAGGCATTCCATGTATCGGCTAATGAGATTTATAACATGCATGATATATGGTTTTTCGTTTATCCCAGATAGATACATTAATCTTCCCACTATCTGCTTATAAAATGTGCTATCAACCCGTTTTTCTCGTGGATCTTTGACAAGCTTTACACCGGTTTCTACTGGGGTACCAACTGGATTGCAATCCTTTATTTGAAACTTGTTTAGCAACTCTTACACATTTTTTTTCTGAGAAATAAAGATACTTGCAGTAGATTGAACAAATTCTATGTCAAGAAAATAATGCATTTCCAAGATCTGTCATATCAATTTCTCTCATCATATACTTTTTAAATTTATCAAACATGCTCCTATCATTTTCTCTATAATTAAGTCATCTACGTACAAACACACTATGAGCATCCCATCATTTTCAGCCTTAATGAATAACTTATATTCACAAGTACACTTGAAAAAACCTGACTTTAGAAAGTAAGCTTCAATACGACTATACCAAGCTCATGGGGCTTGTTTTAGTTCATATAAAGCCTTATTTAACTTATATACTTTATACTCTTCAACTTTGACATAACCAGAAGGTTGAGTAACAAATACCTGCTTCTTTAATTCTCTATGCAAGAAAGCTTATTTGACATCTAGTTGGAAGATAGACCATGAATTTTGAGCTACTAATGCAATTACTAATCTGATTGTATCATGTCTCACAACAGGAGCAAACACTTTTTTATAGTCAATGTCAAATTCTTGCTTGTATCCTTTGACAACTAAACGAGACTTATGTTTATCAATTTCACCATTCCCTTTCAACTTTCTTTTATAAATCCACTTAACGTCAATGGTCTTCATTCCTTTTGGAAGTTCTGTTAACTCCCATGTATTAGTTCTTTTTATGGCTGCAATTTCATCCATGGTTTTCCTCCATTTTGAATGTTGAATTGCCTTTTCATAAGTCACAGGATCACAATCTGCATAGAGAGCAAGATGAACGAGTGGATCTTCAGATTGATCAATTCATGTTGTCTCATAATCACTCATTCATGCCGGTCTCCCTTTAAGTTGTTGTGTCCTTGGTTCTCTTATGATTGCTTGCTCATTGGTTCTCTATTGATTGCTTGCTCATCATGAATCTCCATGGGCTATTGCCCCTCTTTTGCTTCTTTGTTAAAATTTGTTGTTGGAATATTACCACTGTCAAAAATTTTCTTCATCAAAGATTACATCTCGGCAAATAATGATTTTCTTAGTGTTAGGATTATACAATTTGTAAGCTTTTGAACAATACTTCTATTCAGAATATGAATGCTCCTGTTGACAGCCTCCGGCCAAAATTTCTTTGGGATTTTGCTCATCTTCAAAACACTCATCACCACATGTTCATGATTGTGCAGTTCTTCCTTTCACACACACCATTTTGTTCTAGAGTGTATGCTATTGTTAACTGTCTTCTAAAGTCACATTATTCACAAAAATATGCAAATTCATGTGAATTATATTCACCTCCACAATCAGTATGCAACACTTGAATTGAGCATCCAGCTCCACCATGACTTTATAGCTTTTGAAAGCTATTAAAGCTTCAGATTTTTCCTGTAGGAAATAAGCCCATGTTTTTCTGCTAAAATCATCAATAAAAGTGGTATATAACGTTTAGCTCTATTTGAGATAGGATTGATAGGCCCACAAATGTCATAATGAACAATCTCTAAATGTTGTCTTGCTCTCCTTGCTTTTCCTTTTGGGGAATGACATTTAATGTTGCTTGCTAACGGTACAACACAAATATTTGAGGGACCTATGAAATGTGGAAGACCTGTAACCATGTTTTTCTGTTGAAGTGTTTTTAGTCCACCAAAATTGAGGTGACCAAAACGAAAATGTCAAAGCCATTCTAAGTCTTTTAATTATGTGCAAAACAAGTTTGTTGTTGGGATAAAGAGGAAATGTCCTATTTGTTGTCATTTTGACTTGAGCAATCAATCCAACTTTTCATCATGTATACAACATACTCCATCTTTGATAAGGATTTCATAACCCTTCTCTTTCAGTTGGCCAATGCTTAATAAGTTGGTCTTTGAATTGGGACAAAAAGAACATTAGAAATACTTTGTGTGGCATTTCCCTTATGTGAATGATTACTTGTCCCTTTCCCATCACTAACACTTTGGTTTTGTTCATAAACTTCGCATTATCCTTGTATGTATGATTCGTCTAAAGTGGAAAAGGTTGTCTTGTCACCACATATATGGTTAATTCATCCTGTGTCTAAATATCATATGTTCTTGCTAGTTTTTTCCTTTGTATGACAGATCATTAGGAGATAAACTTTCTCATCATTCTCTGCAAAATATGATTTTTCTCCATTGAAATTAGGTAGGTTAGTATAACATTCGAATTTATAATATCCATACCTATGGCATCGATAACATTTTCTATATCCGAGTTAAAAATGACAAAAAATGTTAGATAAGATCTAGTTACAAGTGATCTTTTTGACAACTAAATAAATGTTCGGATAAAAATACCTTTACAATTCCAGTAAAATTTAGTATGTTGGAGCTAACTAGTCATCCAACATTGTTCAACTTTGCACCTAGAGTTTATCCATCATGGATTAAATGTGGAGTTTGATTCTTGCCAACCCAATGGGTGCAGTGGACACATGAAATTATCAGCTTTTGTTTATTGCATTCATATTACAGCCAAGGAAAGATTGTTGGACAAAATGATCAAAACTCAATTCTTCACAATTTTTTTTTTCACAATTGGGTCTCAAAGTCAGTGTTTTGGTCTACTTCATAGATAAAGAGGGAAAGTAATAGTGTTCTTCTGTAATATAAGACGTTTTGGTTCACTATCAAGAATTAAAAAAACATGACAGCCTCATATATTGTTTTCATCGATATTCCTCATTTGAATCTTATTTGATGGTGCCACTTTTGTTAGCATGATATGGTCTAAGTGAGTTGACTGTCCCTACGAAAGAATTATGAATTCTTATATTATTTTGCATATTTTGTGGAAACATCAGAGCGAGAGAGTTGGTGAGAAGAAAGATGGTCAAAGTGAGAGGCAAAAGTGTCTTTTACAATTTAGTTTGACAAGAAAATTGACCTAATTTAATTTGTGTCAACTGTTTAGAATCTGTATTGAAAAATTAGGACGAGAATAAATGTGTTCTCATCAACTACAATGTTGGCTTAAATAGCTAATTAGTAAATGTACATTTTTGCATACATGTGTACACAATATTAAAAAATTATAACTCTTCAATCTACTTAACATAAACAAAGGATAACAAAAATAACAACAAATATTTCTTAGAGTCTAGGACTCTCTTGGCAAGTCAAGGTGTTATTTCAACAGAGAAAGAAATATAAGCTCTTCCTATTCTTTCTTAATATAAATAGTTAATATCTTAAAAAATATCACAAACTGCCTACCATTTTTGAAGTTTTTGAAAGACTTCCATTTTCAATCACATAATTATTATATGTGTTAAACTAAATTTAATTGTACCTTTGATAATATCTTTTAAGAAATTAAATTTTACATTACATCATTAATACATTGTTGTTGTGATTAGGTATAACTAAGTTTTTAGATAACTTGATGTTGAATTGATATTGCATTTTATAACTATAATTATTTATTCGTTTGGCCATATATCTACGTACTTGTAAACAAATGTCATATTTGGTCTTATAATTGTAAGATATATCAAACTACCAATCAGTTGTTTAAAGTAAGTTTCTTCAATAAAGTTTTTTGTTCCACTGATATTCATTTTGAATCCTGGAACTGTTAAACTATCCACTTACTTTCCATCGTACCAAATCTTCTCTAAGACTTCCAAGAATAGTTTTTAAAACATATAAACATACTATCAAACTTTTGTAGCATCTCAATCTTAACAATATCTCATTTTTTTTTATTAGACATATTGTTACGGAATATTTTAAACAAATTTACTATTGATACATCTATCACACAAACAACAAAACAATAGTAGAGGATGTGTAAAAGAAATAGTTAGTTAGAAGGTAAACAGTTGAAGGACAAGGAAAAATCACACATAGGAAATAACGCGATTCAATTGAAATGTTAACAAACTTCAATCTATACCCATAACTTAATTAACTATCAAAAAGAGAATAAACTCGAAGTTTCTTTCTTAGCTAACTCTTGCTCAACTAATAGTATTATGTTATATAGTTGAACAACAACTTTCAATTGAAACATTGATAATACATGGTTCTATATATACAACATAATGTAACTAACTTCTGTAAATCTTGAATCTTCTCTAAACTAATGGATGCGACAGGTGAACAATGCATCCACTGCTAACCTTGAAACCTCACTTAGGCGGAATGTTTAAATGATATAAGTAGAAAGAAAGTTAAAGTTTGATGAAGACAGATGATTTGATGTTATCAGACAATCTGATGAAAGATAGACACAAAGACAGATATATCAGTCAAGGTAAACAAATTTGAACCTGATATGTATGTATCTAAAATCAATAGGAAATACCAACAAACAGTATGTATGCAACATTGTTCATATATGTTATTTGAATAAAATCAGTTTCTATAACAGCAACTAAGGAATAACGAAAAGTATTATAGCAATCAGTATTGGATCATTCTTCTGAATCTCTAATATCACCTGGAAATGAGAATCACAATAAGAAATGATGTTGGAAGAAATTAGAATAACAGATGAGAGAATGAAGAACTCAATAACAGAGGAGAGGAGAACTCACATTCCACACACTGTCTCTTCTCCTTCCCTTCAGCATGTATAATTCTTTAGCCACTTGGGCCATTGGCCCATTCTAGTATTGTTCTTCACTTTTTCCATGATCTGTGAATTTTTATTTTTGGGCCCCATTATATTATTATTTGTATCAATACCTCCTCCATTGAAATTGACCTTGTCCTCAAGGTCAAAGTGACGACTAAGTCGTTGAATTTCACGCTGCCCTTCCCATGTAGCTTCTTCCTCAGGCAATTTTTTCCACTGAATCAGTATCTCTAACAACCAAGCACCATTTCTTTTAATCTTGCGTCTGTTCAATATAATTGATGGTTGAAGTTTCGGTCATTTGTCATCATTAAGTAAAGTAACAGGGATAAAAGGTTTGACAAAATTAGGAAATGCCAACACATGTGCGTGAGTAAGTATTGACTTCAGTGAATCAAATGCCTGTTAAGATTTTGTAGACCAATGAAAAACATCTTTCTTTAGCAAATCAGTAAGAGAGGTAGCCAACATGGCAAAGTTCCTGATAAACTTGCGATAGTAACTTGCTAATCCCAAAACAGCTCGCAGTTGCTTAATTGAAGTTGGTACAACCTATTGTTTAATTGTTTGTATCTTGGTTTCATCAACCTTGACTCCATCCCGTGATACAACATGTCCCAAATAATCAATTTGGGTTTGGCCAAAAGAGCATTTGGAAAGTTTGGCAAATAAGGAATTTCTTTGCACGGTGCTTAAGATCAAAGAAAGGTGCTGGATATGTGTATTCCATGTTATACTGTAGATTAAAATGTCATCAAAGAAAACAAGGACAAATTTGTGTAAAAATTCTACAAAAATTGAATTCGTTAGGGCTTGAAAAGTGACAGGTGCATTATTAAGTCAAATGGCATTACTAGCCATTCATACAACCCTTGGTGAGTGCCAAAAGCTGTCTTGTAGCGATCCTCCGAAGAAACAAGAATCTGATGATACCCTGAACGTAAATCCAGCTTTGAGAAATATTGTGCTCTAAACAATTCATCAAGTAATTCATCCACTGTGGGCATAGGAAAAGAATCCTTAATAGTGACTGCATTAAAGGCCCTATAATCGGTGCAAAAATGTCATATTCCATCTTTCTTTTTGACAAGTAGCACGGGTGAGGAGAATGGACTTGAACTAGGTTGTATGATACCCTCCGATAACATTTCAGCATTAATATGTTAAATTTCAGTTTTCTGACTATGAGGATAAGGATAAGGTCGAACTTTCACAGGGGCACTACCAGACATCAATGGGATGGTATGGTCATGAGACCGTATTGGTGGTAAGCCATGAGGCTTCTCAAAAACATTCTTGTTTTGATGTATAGTCATAACCAATTCAGGCTCCATGTATGTTGGCAATTCCAACAAATGGTGGGTTGACACTTCAGGTGTTTGAATTTGAATGGCATATAATTCCGCTATAGAGTCTGTGGCTTGTAAGCAGGTGAGCTAAGCTAGGCAGATTTAAGGTTTCTCCATTTAAAGTGATAAGTTCTCCATTGATGTAAAAAGTGAGGAAGCATTCTTTGTAATTCACTAAATGAGTATCCAAAGTTGTCAACCATTGACTTCCAAGAACCAATTCAGCTGTAGCGATAGGTAGAACATAGGCTGAAATATACAACGAATGACCCTGGATTTGGATTAGGATATTCTGGATTTCACCTTCACATTCCAATTGCTCTCCATTGCCCACCAACACTTGTAATCGTGGGGTATGATAGATGGGTAGGTGTAGAAATTTAGTCACTCTAGGTTGGATGAAATTATCAGAACTCCCTCCATCAATAAGGGTTTGAATCTTATGGCCCTGGATAAATCCTGTGAATCTAATCGTGCCTCTCATCGTGGTACTTTTCATGGCATTGTATGATAAATGAGATGTCTGATCAAATTCCTCATACTGATTTTGGACAATCTGCTAGCTCTGTATATTTGGGTCTGGCTCCGGAGGTATTTCATCCTCACATGGGAGTAAGAAATAGTGTTTATTAGCACACCGATGAGTAGGGGAATACTTCTCATCACAAGTAAAACAAATCCCCTTTTCTCGACGGAATTGAATGTCAGTTGGGGTTAAACGCTTTAAGTTGTTGGGTTTTGGTGGTGTGGAAAGTAATGGTGGTGGATTTCTATTTATAGGTGGGTTTGTGTTTGTTGTTAATGAAAGTTTAGAAATATTTTGTGTAAGTGATTTGGCTGGGAAGTAAGCAATTCTGTGTTTAGGAGCCAAGGATTATGGGTGAAATTTTTCTTCAAAGAGTTTAGCAAATGACATAGCCTGGAGTATTGAACGAGGGGCTTGGGATATCACTTCACACTTCAATTCAGGTATTAATCCACTAATAAAACAATCAAGCAATACATAATCATCTAACCCATATGAATGATTAGCTAACTCGGTGAATGAAGCATAATAGTCTGCCACTATAGAGGATTGCTTTAGCTTGAACAGATCCGAACCAGGATTATCAAATTGAGATGGGCCAAACTGGATTTGAATGGTAGTGGACAATGATGGTCAATCAGCTACCACTTTTTGCTCATCGGGAGTGTTGTATAATGTGAAAATTTTTTCAGTCTTGTACAACCAAGTCCTTGCATCATCACCAGTGAACCGTGGAAAATCCAGCTTCATAGAGTGAGGATGGGAAACAATTGAAGTGGAAGGCTGTGCTGGAGAGTCCTTCTGAGATTTCAGGAATAGCTGATGCAACTCCTGCAATTGCTGATCAATCTTGTCAAATCGTTGATCCATTTGCATAAATCGATCATGATGTAAACCCAGAGTCTCCGAAATGTGTTTCAGTTCTCCTTGTATCTCTTTCATTCTTGTGTTGTCAACCATAAGTAACTCAATGAAAGCACCAATGATACGATATGTATCTAAAATCAACAGGAAATACCAACAAACAGTATGTGTGCAATATTGTTCATATATGTTATTTGAATAAAACCAGTTTCTATAACAGCAACTAAGGAATAACGAAAAGTATTATAACAATCAGTATTGGATCATTCTTCTGAATCTCTGATATCACTTGGAAATGAGAATCACAATAAGAAATGGTGCTGGAAGAAATTAGAATAACAGATGAGAGAATGAAGAACTCAATAATAGAGGAGAGGAGAACTCACATTCCACACACTGTCTCTTCTCCTATCCTTCAGCATGTATAATTCTTTAGCCACTTCGGCCATTGGCCCATTCTAGTACTCTTCTTCACTTTTTCCATGATCTGTGAATTTTTATTTTTGGACCCCGTTATATTATTATTTGTATCAGAACCATTTGACAATCTCAAACCATTAAACGATTTGGAGCAGTCAAACAAACCAAGAACCTTAACAAAATGTTAGTGAACCAATAATCACAAATCTTCATATTGGTTCAACATAAACTTTTTAAACGAGAATCACTACCTTCCACTAAGCCCATTATAGGCTTAATCACCTATCAACTGGATCAAATCAAAGCAATAAAAGAACCTTCCTAATCATATCATATAAATTATGATATGTTGTGGCCTTCATAAGCTTTATATCCTCTCAAACAATTTGTCTTTTATGAAATATAGCTTGATGTCAATGTGTTTAGTTCTTTCATGGTAGACTTGTTTCTTTAATAATTGTATAGCATTGTTATTGTCATAATAGGCATAGACAACTAGAATTTGCACCTTCAATTATCTAGCTAGACCCTTCAACCATAAAACTTCCATCACTGCTTCAACCATTGCAATATACTATGCTTCAATGGTTGACAAAACCACTACCTTCTGTAAATTGACTTCCCAACTGATTGCATTAACATATGCAGTAAACACAACCTGTAAGAGATTTTGTGTCCAAACACCCAATATAGAATATAGTTCGAGTCGACATGACCCTCTGTGGGAGTATCTCTGGCATGTTGTCGAGCTCCACCATATACAACTCTTGTATGTGGTTTCCCCTTCAAATAACGAAGAATCCACGTGCTCACTACACTCACAACATAAGTTATGTTAGGGCGAGTGCAAACCATCATACACCACATAATCAACAATGTTTGCATATGAAAAATCTTTCATATAATTATGCTCCTCTACTGTCTTATGAGATTATTCATCACTTATCTTATAATGATAAGCAAGAGGTGAGGACACAAGTTTCAAGTTTGTTATCCCGAACTTTTCAAGGATTTTTTAAAGGTAGTTCTCCTAAGATACATACAAATGCTTCAAATTATGTTCTTTGGTGATTTCAATCTCCATAATCTTCCTAGAATTTCAAGATTCTTTAGATCAAATTTGTTATTCAACTCAATCTTTACCTCCTCAACCTTATGCTTACCATTGCTACCATAATGTTTTCAACACACAATAATAATACTATGAAGCAGTATTCTGCTAGTCACTTAAAGTAGATTCAAGTATCATACTTATCTTATTACATTCAAAACCAACATTAGCAATGAAATCATCAAACCATTTATTCTATTACTTTAGAGATTGTTTCAAACCATATAAGGATCTATTTAGTGTACAAACATAATCCTTCTTGTCTATTACCTCAAATATTTTTGGCTACTCTATAATCTTTCTTGTTTCCTCCCTTTACTTGTTAATGTAGAGGATACACTAGAAGGTTAATATTTTAATACCTCACTAGCAACTACTATAAGATCTGCATATCCATACCTTTATGGACCTCTGATCATTCTCCTTATTCTATCTCTAGAAATTCTGTAATCAGCAACATGTATGTCTTCGTCAGACACATCAAAGCATCTTTCTTCATCAAATGGAACAAAACTTTTGTCTTCATAAGATACTTCCCATCTATAGTCATCAAAGATATATCTTCATCAAACCCTTCTCGTTTATCATATTCCACCTCAATGTTTTTCATTTCATCATCACGACTATTGCTAAGCTCACATTTTGAAACTCTTGGCTTATGAGCCATCTTAGTTTCATTAAAGATAGTGTCCCAATTTATGATACACTTCTTGAATCTTGACTTAAGACACCAAAGGCGATATCCTTTCACACCTTTCGAATAGCCAAACATGCATTTAACATCATGTTCATATAGTTTTCCTTCCCTTATGTGAGCACGGGGAACACAACCAAAGATTAGTAAATTTTCAATGTTAGGGGAATATCTTGACCAGATTTTCTCACAAATATTCATATCAAGTGTTCTTAAGGGACTTCTATTGATCATGTAGGCAGCAGTAGTGATAGCTTCAGCGTGAAAGGTCTTTAGAACTCCAACACTCAACAACATGCATTTCACTCTTTCCAAAACGATCCTATTAAATCTCTATGCTAGACCATTTTGCTGAGGAGTTCCTACAATTGTTCGATGTCTTACTATGTTATTATCTTTACAGAAGTTGTTAAACAATTTTGAACAAACTTCAAGACCATTATCAGTCTTAAACCTCTTCATTGTCTTACCAATTTGGTTTTGAACTAGATGCTTCCAACTTTTAAAATTCTCAAAGGCTTCATCCTTGGTCATTCAAGGATAGACCCATAACTTTCTTGAGTAACCATCAATTGTCTAGAACCATAGTGTTATGGAGTTGAAGATAGTCTCATAGGTCAACATAAATGTAATATAAGAGCTTTCTTCTTCCTCTACTGCCATATAGTAACATGAATTTTGTAGGCTTTACCTTGGAGACAATGTTCACAAAATCTCAATTGTTCAACTTTGTCACTTCCTCCCTTTACTTTATGTCATGTATCAGTCTTGGATAAGATTGTCTTCTCATTACCCATATACTTCGATACCTTCTAAAGCATACAGGTCACTCTTCCTCATACCCCTATCACTATCATGGATCCCCTCAACACCTTCAACATTCCTTGCTCACCTTTAAACACAAATGCTTTCTTTTCAAGTTCACCATGGAATGTTAGGTTATGTTTCAATCTAGGTACAAACCTAACATCTACAAGCAACCTCTTAATTCCCTTATGCAAAAGAAACTTAGCTATTCCAACTCCAATTATCTTACAAAACTCGTTATCGCCAAAGAGAACTAAACCTCTTTCAAGTTATTTAAACTCCAGAAACCATAAACAATTAGGTGTCACGTGGAATGAACATCTGAAGCCATTTTCCATTCACAATCATCAATACTACTCTGTACCATGAGGACCTTTAAGACATAGAGGATTTATCTTGACCGAATTGTTTACTAGACCCAAATGGTCTATCAAAGCTTTTAGTTTGCTTTTATCTTTGTGGATAGAACTTTAAGGTGTGACTATCCTTCTTGCAATGAAACATTTTATAGACGATACAAATCCCCCTTCATAGGTCTTTGACTTTAACCTCCTTATAACTCCACAATTATCCCTGATATACGATCTCTCTCTTGTTATAAGGTCATGTCTAGCATTGGACGCCTTCGTGTCAAACTTCTCATTCCAATCTTTCGAGTTCAATGCAACTTGAACCTTCTCAAGAGAGAGTCTCTCTTCCATACAGGATTTCTTTGAAATGATTATGTGTCTTAGGCAAAGAACACAACAACAATGTTTGCTAATCATATTCAATTTAAATCAATATTCTTCAGATAAAGAATCAACTTGTTGAATTCATCCTTGTCTTTTCATTACTCATCTTATATGAGCACAACACTCTTCAAATCAAATATTGACGGTTCACTAAAGGCTTTTTCTTATACAAACTCTCAAGCTTTGTCCGTAGTCCCTTTGAGATTAGCCTCAACACTTAGTTGTCGAGGCTAAAAACAACCGTGCTATGAGTCTTCTCCAACAATGCTTTCTTGCATTTCTTTGTTATGGCTACATCAAGTTTGGACTCTCCTTTCAAAACAGAGACCTATTGAAACGAAGAGCACACATCTTCAATCACCACAATCTGAAATAAATCAATCTAATGAATTTCTCAATCTTATACTTCGTAGAAGTTATGATGATTGAATTCCACATTCATCGTACTAGTTTGTTCTAAAATAATTCAAACAAATTCATTATAGAACTTAACAAACAAACTATAAAATGATAACAGAGCATCCATATAAGGCAGCTAAAATGTAAATGAAGGAAGAACACACACAGAAATAACATGGTTTAATTGAAGTGTTGGTGAATCTCAATCTATATCCACGACAAAATTAACTATCAAATATATATTACAACTCAGAGTTTATCTCTCAATAAACTCTCGCTCAACTAACAACTTTTTGTTACACAGTTGAATAACAACTTAATTAAAACAACTGTTAATAATGGTTTCTAATTATATAATTATTGTAACTAACTTTCATAAAACATCTCTTATCTAGCAGAGAAGACATGTGAATAGTTCTTCAATTACTGAGGTTGAAACATTACTTAGGTAGATTCTTCAAATGATAGAGTCGAAAAATAAATTAAAATTAATTGTAGGTAGACCGGCACAAAATACTATAATAAAAGACAGACATTATGATAAATATACATTTATAGGAACTATTATAAGAACTCAACCCATCATACAATTTAAAACTATGAGATGATTTAAGAACCTTAATATAATCTTAATATAATTTTACTGAATGAATCCTTACACTTTAAATAACCAACAAATCAATAAATATACACCTTTAAATCAATCCTTACACTTTAAATAACCAACAAATCACTAAATATACACCTTTCCAAATCACTAAATATACACCTTTGCACATATATGCACATATATCACCCTTACACTTTAAATAACCAACAAATCAATAAATATACACCTTTGCACATATATCTAAATAAAGGACAACTCTTTAATTCACTTAACATAAGTAAAAAATAAAAAATAATAACAAACCATATAAATATCTATAAAGTTTAGATATCTATATAAGTCGCATTATTTTAAATAGAAAACAAACACAAACTTCTTTATCTATTTTGTTTCTATTTCAAAGTTAGTGAACGAATAATGAAAATGACATTTTATCAATTTAGTTTTATTTTTTCTTTAATTGTTTAGTACAAACTTTAGAAAAAGAGAATGAAATAGAAACATAAAATATTTTCTCAAAGCAAATTAACTCTTTTGACTAATAGGAAAATTAAGTAGTGGAACATTAAGAAAGACAGAATGTAAAAATTTACAAAAAGTAAACAAATTAGTAAGGAAAGTAACTGGGAAGATAAATAAGAATGCTAAATGTAAGTGTTTAGTAACACTTGATATCTATAAAAGCTAAAGAAAAAAAAAAAAGTAAATTGAAGAGCATCAAAGATAAAGTGCAGGAAGTGAATGGACTTGAAAAGATATATACAAGAAAGAGTAAAAGATTGGCGGAAAGTATAAGATTTTGTGGAAAATAAATTTTGCTAGAAAACAAATGCCATTTTGAAATTAAGGAAACAAGAAAAGAAAGAAATGATAATTATACAAAAAGGATAAAATAATGAAAACAGACTAGATTCTGAAAATTGTATTACACTATTCATGGTGCAACAGAGTTTGTGATGTGTTTGGCTAGGAAAGAAGATGTCGGAATCTAACTTCATTTGTTTAAGCTTTGTTTTTGGATAATAACTATATAATTGCATCTTATAAGTTTAATATTAATTTAAACTTTTGTCATAACTGAAATTAATGATTAAAAAAATCCTTAAGTTGTTGTATTATGGAGAGATATGGAATGAGAATTTTGAATTGCATTAGAGGAGGTGAATGGTTGAGGATGTGACAGTGGTGGTGACAGGAAATGTCAAAGGTAACAGTGATTGAAGATGCTAATGGAGACATTGACAAGATGAGAAGAGAGATGATTGTGATTGGAAACAGACTGCTCCAATAGTAGCGATGATTGAAGATCATAAGTGGTTGGATGATGCCAATGATAAGGATGTCCTAAGGATAGTCCAAAGCAACAATGGTAAGAAGAAATTACCAGTGGTAGAAGAATATCAATGATGGAAGATGATGCTATTAATGATAATGACCAAAAGCACAAACAGTGGTAGCATTTTCTTTTGGTGATACCTTTTAATTGTACAAAAACTACATCTTTTATTTTTATATTTTTATATTTTACAATATAAAAACTAATATAAGAGATTTGCCGTCATGTGATTAAATTAGGTTAAAAATCATTCTACCAGATGTTCTAGAAACACTTATATATAATAATTAAAAAAGTTAAAACTAAGTTAAAATTAATATTTATACATATGATTTCTTTAAATTTTATTTTTAACTTGTATATAAATTATTTTAACTTGTGAAAAGATTCCTTTTATTTTTTTATCTTATAATTATAGAAACTTTGTCAAACATGTTATATCTTTCCCTTTTATCATTTATTTTTTATTTTTTCCTTTTCCTTCTCTTAATTATAATATTAAATACCATACAATATTCTTTTACTAGTGTTTGAGATTTTTTTATATATATCCAATTTACCGCAATTATGTTTTTTTTTTTATGTTTTTCTTAATTGGTGTTACACCTATATATATAGTCATCTCCTTTTTTATTAATCATACATTTATTTTAACATTTCCATTTATTTTTGTTATTGTATTGCTTTTCTCTTGCTGTCCAAGTCTAATATTCATGTCATTAAATATAAGTAGTGGTATGAAAATAATAAAAATATTTGAGTTTGATAATCATTTTGTGGTTGCAAATAAATTTAATATTTTCTTCTTTTTAAATTTTGTTCTCAATATCTTATATAATTTAATTGTTAGTCTTTATTTAGAGGTAGAAACTGAAGGATATAAATGGAAGAAAAATAATAGAATCAGAGTGAAAATTGAGTATTATTTAAATTAATAATAAAGGAACTAAAAGGAAAATAATAAAATAAAATTTTATAAATGATTTTATCAATATGGTAAAATAAAAATATATGTAGTAATTTGATGATTCAAATAATTATCAAGTGTCTTTTTGATATTTAAACAAAATTACTCGTTTTAAAATTAGTTTTAGAAGAAATTTATCCAAATAATCTGTTTTTTATTATAAGTAATATAATAATAAAATAATTAATTATACATGAAATTAATATTAAAATAATTTAATTTAAATAAAGGTTAGATTACTAGTAAAAGAATCTAAGTATATCAAACTAGACAAATTGAACACAATACATGCATTTGAAGAAATTTCTGGATGCAATCTTACTCCATTTCTTTTCTCAAACTTCAGGTAAAACCAACATTGGAATCCATTTAAATCAGCTTCCAAATACAAACACTATGAGTTTCAACAAAAGAAAATATGATAATATATTTATTAATCATAAACTAAACTTTAACCTAATAATAATAAAAATCTTTAATAATGAATAATATTTTTATATTTAAAATATATATATATTATATAAACGAAATATTAGGGTGCTTCAATAATATATGCAAAGGATAAAAAATACTAAGGATTTGCTATAAGAGCATCCTATATCTTAAAACACCATATCAACAAAGCTTACTTTAACATTAATATATCCAAGGAAGAGACTACACCATACTTACAACATTCCATATTCCATCAGTTCAAAAGCAAATTACAGTAGAAAGCATCAATTTTTACTTGTGTTTCAATAAGGAATCTTGATCAGTTATAGGCTGGAAATATAGTCTCCCAGTTTCATATTTTTATGAATACAATATGAAATTCATAAATTTTATTACATGAAATTAATATAGATAGATTAATTATTAATGTAGATATTTCAAAATTTATCATATAATTTTAAAATAAATTTTATTATCATTAGTATTTAAAATATTTATAGGATACATATTAAATATATTTTTTTAAAATAAAAATTTATTCTTTTAAAGATATTCTTCGAACAACTTGAATTAGAATATTATACTATTACAATTGTTTGAGTCACTAATTTAATAATCTAATGGAGTTACAATATTAAATATAATTTAGTTATGGAAATATTTGATTTAGTAACTAATTTGTGTGAAAACGTAGAGATCTCATAAGAATGAAAACTGAATCAACCCATACAAAAAAATGATATCACCTTCAACCCAAAACCTTAAAGCATTTGGGTTTGTGAGTCTTTTTTCTTATATGTTCGTTCAACTTTCTTATTCCTACTCAATGTGTGACTTAGATTCACACTTGGATATCAATACTCTTTTTCTCTTTCGTGATTTCATCAAAATATTTTTTCATATTATCATTAAAATTATAGTTAAACATTGTTATGATAATAATACTGATATCCATTTTGGTCCTCTTCATCATTAAAGGGTTGTTTTCCAATCTTACTTATGAGATAATATACATGTGTTCAGTTTTGTTTAAATAACCTATATATTTATATGTGATTTTAATGTCACTGTTTTGATATCATTTTAGATCTAGTTAGTTTTGATATGATTTTTATTTTATCTCAGACATTATTTTGAAATTCTTTGATCCACACTTTGCTTTTGACATTTTTCTTTTGTTTTATACTTTATCTTGGAATTTTTTGTTGCACACTCTAATTTGAAATTGATTAAAGATATAATCAAATTAAAGTATATAAATAAATACAAAATTATCTTATAAATTAGTATAATAAAATTAAACTTAAAATTCACTTTTTAATAAGAATTAAATTTGAGTCTATTTATTAAATGATGTAATAAATAACTATTAAATAACATCTTAAACTTTGCTGAGAATTATAATGGAAAGTCAAAGTTGGTCAAATAATGGCTTCAGTGTTGTGTGAATTATATTTTTGTAGGACCTTTGTCATGACCACATTTTTTGAATTAGGCCTTTCTGCGTGACTAGCACGTGCTAGAATTCTATACTTTAGATGGTCCCATGATATTACTTCAAGCACTAAGCGTGAGGAATTTGGAAAGAATTTGCACAACTGCATTTAGCGAATATAGTAGCTTAAATCTTTTCGTTATACGCCAAATACTTCCACATCTTCATTTATTCTAGAAAAAGTTCTTAAAGTAGGGAAAGCCTGCTATAAAATTCCCATATTTTAATTACGTTAAGACATAGAAATATATCTACTTTAAACATTTATTTTTTGTTATATTATAATAGGATGGCAAAACGAATAAACTCGGTTTTTTACACTTGACCCGCCACTAGCTCCTCTAAAATGAATGGAGATGAATTCCAATTAAAAATAAAATAGAAATTTCGATCCACCTCACAAAGAGTATAAAAAAATAGAAAAAGAAAAGGTTTAAAATTATTTGTTTCATAAAATTTATTTAAATAGATAAATTTGGTTTAAAAATATATAAAATACATTGAAAATTATTTTAAATATTATTTCAATACTAATTTTTTATTAGTGCTAGAGAAATTAAATTTATATAATAAAAAAATAATAACAAACATATATTTTAACTTTTTAAACGCAATAAAGGTAAAAGAAAATGTACCTATAATAAGAGCTTTAAATTTAAATTTTTAATATATTATTTTCTTAAAAGACAGATTAAACCCTGAGCTACCACTGGCCTGTTTCATGTATGATCTATCTCCACAGGAAAATCAATTACTTTTAATAAGATTTTGTGTGAACTACATACATTACTTATATATGATATCTTTTTTTAATAAATATGAGGGTTGAGACAATGTAGTGTTGATTTTTCTAAACAAAAATCCATGCATCAATTATCACACGTCATTTACTGGGCATATAACACCAGAGAATCTAAAACTTTAAAGCAATATAGTGTGTAGAAGGAATTAGATTCAACTTTAATGTTGAGAATAAAGAAAGTAGGGCACAACATGGCTGTGTATAAATACCCCACCAACCAAATATCAACCTCGTTCTTGTGCCATCAATCAGCTGTGACTTGTGAGTGCATATCAACACAAATTAATCTGAAAATGGAGTATACCCGTTTTTCAGGATATGAGAGAGAGCCTTATGCTGAGTATTCAACACAGAGACCAATGATGATGGCCAACTACCCCAGTGGCCACCGTGAGTTCACAGAGAAGGTTGTTTATGAGGACAGTGTGATTGGCGAGCCCCGCCACCACCACATGCACCACCACCACCACCCTGAGACTCGTGAGGTGGTGAAGGTGGTGGAGTACGAAGTTCCTGAGAGGCGCATCGGTGAAGTTATGTACGAGGAGAATAAAGTGGCTTATAACACTGCTCCATACCTTCCAAGGTATTGAATGTTGCACAAATGAAACCTACGACGTGTTATCATGTGGCTATGCTAGCAGGTTACGTAACCTAGTACATCAAAGTCACCACTAGTGTGCTTTTGTATTAAATAAATTCCTGCTTAGCTACCCATTATGTTGTAAACCATATATATCTCGTCATTTATCAATAAACTTATGTTAATTAATATGTCTGTGTAAATCTGCGTGCATGGTGATGTTCATTTTGTGAGGAAACAATCACGGTTGGAAAAGTAGATTCTTTTATCGACAATTATAAACTCATCTTCATAATGATTTTAGAATCATCACGTTAAAAATAAATGTTTTCAAAGACAATTTTAACCTCGTCATACTTGTCTTTCAATGATAGTTTATCATATATACACTTACAAAATGGTCGTCATAAATTATATATACGACGATAGTAAAACTGCTATAATAGACTATATAGTAGTTTCAAACTCTTTCATTATAAATTAATTATAGATTTGTCGACGGTTTTATATTTTAATTTAATCTTTCAAATGGCCGAGTAAGAAGTCCTAAACGATCGATATATACTTTCCCAAATAAGTGACTGATTTCTCAAAAAGTTTTGTAGACTTGCAAATATTATATAGTCGTAGATTACAGAGCAAAATGTTTTTTCATAATTTTTTCCATCAAAATTGTCCTGATCACTAGAATTTTTTTATCACTCTTAACTCGTCTAAATAAAAGTAGATTCAAGTATTAATATTTTAATAACAATATTTGAGTACTTAAGATATTTATATAATCGTTTAAATATTATTACTGTAAAGTAAATAATTGATTCAATAAATTATCATCACTACATTCACAGATGAGGTTATTGAATCATGATAAGATTAACATTAAAAACTAATTAGTAAATCTATATTATACTTGTGATCCATTTGACTAGAGGTGCATCTTTTTTTATTTACACTCATTTTTACTTAAATCATTAATGTTTTAAGTCCATAACTGGTTAAAAATCTTAATGTTTTCTGAAGTGCAGGTTTGATTTTGAAGATATTATTAATACTATATATCACGGTAAAATTTAAGAACAAAAAGTTTAAAAAGTACGTAGTTTGTTTCTATGAAAACCAATCCAAAAGTAAAAGGCAGATTGTTTAGCAATAATTAGTGATAGACCTACACAAAATTAACGTATGCAAGTGGTTTTGGTTACCTTATTTTGTTCGTATAATTTTATGAGTTTTTAATTGAAGCATATCCTTAATTATGCTATTGTTAATAATAACTAGTTCATTTGGTGCAACATCTAATCTATCAGAATTGTATATACGTTGTGTGCAAAGAAGTGATCTTCTTTTCAAACAAATGGCTCATTATCTGACGTTGCGTTCAGAAGTTCATTAACATGGATTCCGTTCTTTAAAATTGTTAAAAGCATTTCTTTCTTTAATAAAGAAAACCTTTTTTAAATACACACATGTGTAAGTGAGAAAGTGATATTTCACGAATTATTTGGTTTACTAAAATGTCTAGAAGATGTTTAGGGTTTAAGGTTTAACTTATATAAATATTTATTCTTGTTGTGAAAGAAGAATTTTTTTTGCTTTTTATTATATAAATTTTAAATCTTAAACCATAAATTCTAGATCCTAAATTTTAAATTTTAAATCTTAAATTCTAAATCTGTGAACGTCTCTAAAACAACATTTTTTTATAGTATAAATCTCTTCAAATATATCATTCGTGGTTGAATTTCATTAAAAAAACATATATATCTAATTTCTCTATACATATTTATGTCTTTCTTTTTCACACATCAAATTATTTTCTCATAATTATTTTGATAATTAATTCTTTAGTTTTACAATTTTATCCCTTCAATTTAGTTAAAATATTTTTTCTAACAATGATATATAGTATTTTATTATACTTTAGTCATAATTGTTTGATCATAATAACATTTTTCCTTTATTTGTGCCTAATGAACAAGAGAAAACGAAAACGAAGCAACGGATATTAAATAATAATATCACTGATATTTTTTAGTTTAAATTTATCTTGAGTAATTAAGTATATACAGTTTTTATTAAATATAATTCAGCCATTAAAGGAAACAACTTAATATAATTTAAAATATAAAATTAAACTTACAATTTTTTTTAACAGCCAAAAATAAAATAAATAAGAAAAAATATTTAAAGAATGCTCAAATCCTATTATATGACAAAAAAGTTACAAATAAAAAAATAATATCTCAACTAATAAATTTCCTTAATATATTATCTAAACATATACAAACCAAACCTCCTAAATACTTATTCTAACATTATAACAAACTTACAATTTAATGTATATATGATAATTGGAATTAGAAGTCATCTATCATTTTCCAAAAACAATATATACAGATAAGGTAATCATTGAAATTGTGAATAATTTTTTAAATTGCATCAAAAGGTGAGAATCGTATTTTGTCCATAGGATCTGAATGGAAACACATGAAAACATTAATAAAAAAATCATAAAGGCTAAGTAACGTGTTGATCTTATAAATGTGTACTCAACTTATGACCACATTCTGAATTAGGTTTTCTCACCAACTAGCACGTGGCCAGAATTTCATATTCTAGATGACCCCATTATATTTATTCCATACAATGTGCTGGAAGAATTCGAAAAGAACTTGTGACGTAGAGAATAAACTAACTTTAACTTTTCAGTTATGCCCTCAAATAATTGTATTTCTGAATCTTAAATAGAGAAATCCTACTACAAAAATTCTCACTTCATTTTAATTATGTTAAAAAAACAAATTATTTTTACCCAAAGTTAAATATCAATTATTATTTTAAGCATCTTTAATAGCCGTTCCTTAAGAATTAGTAATACTACCATATATACTTTTTCAAAAAACTATGTGCAAGTGTCAATCATCGCCCTTGTAACTAGAAAGAACGATGAATCTAAACTTAGGAGGAATCTATGGTTTTGGTTGACAGAAAATCTTGGAATCAGATTCAGCTTTTTTTTTTCAATTTGAATATTGAAAAATGATAGCATATATATCTATTAGGGTTTCCTATATATAGTTCTCAATTCTCACCTAAATATTTCACCCTTGTGTCATTTACTTGTGAGTGTATCCAAAAACACAGAGCAAAATGTTGAGATCCGAGGAGTACTACACCCAGGTTTCAGAGTCTAGCACAGTTGAATACCCTAATGATGCTCCTCTTTCCTTCAAGAAGGTTGTGTACGAGGAAAACAAGGTTGAGGAACCCCACCACCACCACCACCTCTTCCATAGGCACCACCACCAGCCAGAGACTCGTGAGACTGTGAAAGTTGTGGAGTATGAAGTTCCTGAGAGGCGTGTTGGTGAAGTTGTCTACGAAGAGAATAATAGGACAGTGTGGCCTTGAACTGCATGCTAGGGTTCATCTTCAACTTGTTACCATGTGACTAAGGAGACTATTTGCTAGTATAAGTATCACCAGTGTGGTTGATTTAAATAAATTGCTCCTTAGTTAGCACTTACGTTGTAAAGCTTATATAATTTCAATAAAGTTATGTTACTATATCTGTAGTGTGTACAAAGTACGTGCTTTAGCATGCATGGTGATTTGATGTTTGTTCAAACTTTTGTGAGGAACCAAGATCGAAATCCTCACGGATCCTTCAAATACAACAGAATCAATCAAGACTCAAGTCTAACTTAACTAATATACCCGCATAAACTATATGAATGATTTCTTAAAATTTTTAAACAACACGTTTTCGAATATATAACACAAAGCTTTTCGTTGAATCAAATCATCCTATTGAGATCGCTCTGATATAATATACACATAGTCTGTAGCCACGTTTAACTAGGTTAATTTATATAAATGTTTATATATATAGACAGATAGATAGATAATTTTTAAACTATTCTTACGAAATACATTTTTTCATATGTATGTTAGTCTTTTATTTTGAGTTTGTTAATTTTGATAAATATATATTTTGAAATTTACAATAGGGATAATCTTCTTTTATAAATTATATAGGAGAAATAAAGTTCTCAATTTGACTCAAGATAATATTCTTAAAATAAGTTTTTTTATTAGCCCATCTAATGAAGCCTTGGCTTTCAAAAGGTCAAAGTAAAAGTGGTTTGATACAAAAAAGTAAATTTCTTCTCGTTATATATATATATATATATATATATATATATATATATATATATATATATATATTCCTTTTTATAATTTTAAGACTTGTAATTTAGTTTGGTTGAACTAAAATACAAGATGGATAACGTAAATCACTCCAGAACCCTATAAAAAAGTGTGAGATCAACCCAAAATCCATTGTAAAAAAAAGTAGGGTAGACAACTAAACTTACTATTACCCTGCAAAGATTTAATATCATATATTTAGATTTTATTTTATGGTGTAGTTTTAATATTCTTTTTCATACTATAATTCCGTTTTTATTTATACTAAATAGTAAACAATTAATTTAAGTTTTATTTTAATAGTTATATTTATAGTAATTTCTTGTGTTTTTTTATAAGATACTTAAATTTGGGATTAAAAAATGATAAAAAATATTTGTGGATTTTTTTCTTCAATTCTTTTAATCCCATATGAACGCATAATGTCAATGTTAACAATTTAAAATATAATGTAGTGACTAGCAAAATATTAGATCAAATTAATAATTGTTTTAAAATATTTTTTTAAGTAAATGTTTTCTCATAATTCTCATTTTTAGAGAAGATTTTTTTTTATTTAATTTTACTTATTTTATTTATTTTTAATTAAAAATGGCCTATGGGATGCAATTGACCCAAAAGGTTTTTGTTTCCATTTTGGTCTTGCGGACTTTTTGACCATGTGACCTTTTTTACCTTCACCCATCAATAAAGGTCACTAAATTGACATATGTAATCGGATAAAATAATAGGTTTTTCATTTATTATTATTAAATTTCAATTTAGTTCTTTAAAAGGAAGAGAGATAAATATAAAATAAAAAAATATTAATGTAAGTTATTTATAAAATAAATAAATAATAGCTTCAATTAAAAATTTCTTTTATAATTTTCAAGTATATTAAATTGATGTATACACCTGTGTACATTTCTAGGTCTAGAAAACTAAAGATGATTTTAAAAGAGATATACTATTTATAATTTTATTGTTTATTTAATATGTCTTAATATGTAAAATCTTCATTTATAACTCTTATTTTCTTGGTCTCATAGTAATAATTAAGTAATGTGTATTTTATAATTAAGTAATGTGTATTTTATGGAAGCATTTTCTTAAACAACTGCAATAATTATATAAATATTTTATCTATCCGTACACTTCTTCTTTTTAAATTGAATAACCCTAAGTCGAAAACAATCTTGTAAAATCACTGGTTCGTAAATATAATGATTGTTGCAAATTAGACTTTAAAGAATCGTATACAATGCATAATGTTAACATTACATCATTTTCTCTAAATGATCGTCTATATTTTGATAAAATTTTGTTGTTTGTTATAGTTGGCATATCTAATATTTCCCCTTGTCATATGTTTACAATATATAACTTTTTGACAATCTCCAAAAAAAAAATAGGTATCCAATATCATAACACATCTAATTCAAACAATTAATTCATGGACAATAATATGTTCCTTTAATAGATTTTTCATTTTGCTGAACAAATTATAAAAACCCATCAACTTTCTTTTCATACTTTTAACTAATATGATATGAATTCATTCAAATTTGACTTAATTATGTATGTTAAAAGTTCTACTATCATCAATTATATAATGTGATTTTTACTATAATTTAAAGGTAAGACCTTATCTATTTAGAAAAATATTTTTCATAATTCATTAATACGTAAAATTAACTCAATTATCTTAAATTTTACAAAATTTTGTTAACATTTTGCATCTCTAAAACATATGAAATGAAAAGTGATAATTTATAATGCATCATAGTCAATGAAAAACAACACAAAATGCTTCAAACTAAAATTTTATTAAGTTTAAAGTTAAACTTAATATTTATATATTAACCAACTATGAAACATATTTTATCCAAATTATCTAAATAAAATTGAAGATTTAGTACAAATAATTAATATTCAATCATTCATACTAAATATCAATGAAAAACTAATATTTGTTTAATATGTAGGTAAATATCAATTTAAATATAAATAAACTTAATAAAATAAATGCACAACATCAATAAAACACATACATATTTTGAAGTTAAAATGATTTAATTACATTAATTTTAAATAATTTAAAAGATTCCAAGAAACTTTTATAATTTATTCCCCATTTTTCTAAACACTATAAAAATTTGCTCATAAGACTTAAATTATTTATTCATACACACTAAAATAATTTAGTTCATATAATTTCTAACATTTTAAAAATATCAAAAATAAACGAGACATTCATTTTTTTTTTAATTTGAAACACTTTAGTTTGTGTTTTGAAATTTTTCCAAAATTTTAATATCAACAATCAAAGAACGAATATATGACTTTGGTTGAAATCTTCAAAAATCAACCATGGATTATATTTGAACAACAAAATGAAGATAATGAGATAAAAATGTCCAATGTGTAAAACTAAGTAAAAAAAGAATGGAAGTAATAGCTACAAAAATATAGCAATATAAAACATAAATGAAGTCTCTAAAACATAATTCAAAAACACTAATATTTCTGATAAAAGGTGAGGAAGAAGACAAACCATAGTTATATAGCAAACTTTCTACATTAATATTAGGTTAACTAATATAAAAAAAGTTCGTCTTTTCTAAAAAATATCATCCTATATTTTTGTGTCAATTTTTTCAACCAACATAGAATGGGTGACGTAAATTGACTATTTTATAGTGTTGCATGTAGTGAACCTCATTCTTATTTTTTTTAATTACTTTTTTTTATTATAGTCCATACTTTTGAATTATTGAATTTGAGTAGAAAATAATGGAGTTTGATATTCAAATACAATTTATTGATCTTTTTCACAAGATTGCCCTCTAGTAGTACCTATTTGAAGTGTATAATGTTTGGTAAATTAATCGGTAGTGATTGAAATATGAGAAATTGATATAAAAATGAGAGCTTAGAAAATAAAAAATGATCTATATTTTGATTATTTTATTGGTTAGATGAAAGTGAAATATTTTTAAAATTTGAATAAGTGAAAAAAGTAGTAATTTTACATCAAATTTAACTAAAATTGAATTGATTTTGATACATTATATTAGAACAAGGAAAACAAGTCAGAGACTTTTAAATGTGAGTGAAAAAAAATAAAACTAGATTAAGCTTAAAAAGAAAAAGTTCTAGATAAAATATTGCTTAAAAAATACATGTTACTTTCAGATTGTGTTGAGTTCATACTGGGCTTTTCCCGCTCATTTTGAAAGAAAACCCTTCTCTTCTTCATCACTCCACAACTTCAGTTTGAAGCGACAACATGAGTGCTCCCATGGACACAGAGCTCACAACCTACGAAAATGGCGCTGTTCCCCAAAACTCACTTCCCGAGGACAAAATTCTTGTCCCTGGTACTTTCCCTCTCACTCTCTCTACTCTACACATTCTCATATCTCATCTTCCTCTTTCTTTAATCACTCTTCTTTGCTTCTAGTCGAGGTAGCCCTAAAACCTTCCAGCACCGCTAAAATCGAAGATGTGCGTTCCGCAGTTGAAGGGTAACCCCTTTCCCTTCTTTGCCAATTTGCAAATTAAAGTTTTCGTTTCTTTTTTTTTTTTTTTTTTTTTTTTTTTTTTTTTCCAAATTGTGATTAATGCGGTTCTCGATTTAGCAGGATGCTTGAAAAGAGGAATTTGAGCTATATCGATGGACCCATTCCGGTGCCTCTTGATGAGGCGTTTCTCGCGGATAACGTGGAAAGAATTTGCGTTTGCGGATGTGATACTGGTGTGTGACTTTTTTGTTTTAGGGTTTAGGAATAGTTAGGAATGATTGGAACTTAATTTGATTTCTTTTACTTTTCTTTAAAATCTGAAATTGCATAAAAAGACTTTTGGTCTCAATGTGAGTTGGATTGAGTGTTTTAGCAATTGGCACAACAACTTCGCAAAATTGTGTTGAATAGTAATTCCCTGAATGGAGAGAGAGGGACTATGCTTCATTCTAAGGCCGCTTTTCTGATTCTGTAAAATGTAACTCCTTTGTAGATGAAGGGAGGCACAATGATGATGTTCTTTTGTTCTGGCAAGTCAAGCCTATTGTACATGTTTTTCAGGTGATACTGCTGACTTGATTTTATTGCCTATCTGTTGGTCTCAGTCTCATTTTCCCTGGTTGTCATATCCTTGTGAGTATGAAAAAGGATAGATTTAGCTCCTCTAAAGAGAGAAGAGTGCACTTTGAAAAATAAAGCACTGTTATACTATTCTTTTGGAAGTGCCATTTGAAGTGAATATTTCTTTGTCTGAATTTTGCTTTCTCAGCTTAGCGAGGAAGGTCCATGTGAGGATATAAGCTCTGATGGGCAGTCTTCTAGCTTCAATGAATGGATTCTTCCTGCAAAAGAATTTGATGGCATGTGGGAAAGGTTATTACTTTTTAGTTATTTATGCTTTTCCTGTTCTAATTCTATACTGTTATTTTTTTTCTAACGATTAACTATAAAATTCTAAATCATTTACCTTGCAATATCAACCAATGTGTTTGCAGCTTAATATATGAATCTGGTCTAAAGCAACGGTTATTACGCTATGCAGCAAGTGCTTTGCTCTTTACTGAAAAAGGGGTTGATCCATTCCTGGTTTCATGGAATCGGTAAGAACTGGAAATATTTATTTAATTATGGTCTTCAATTCTGAAACTTTGTTTTACAATTGCTTGCAAGACCTGATATTTTCATGTCCGATGTCTTCCCTGGCAGACAATAAGCATTATGGTGCTTCATGATATACTGAGCAAACTTTGATTTCTGGACACCTGAAAAGCAACTCAGTATAACAGCTGATTTGTTTTAGGACTTGCTTTATAGATTTGTTGACAAGAAAAAGTTTGCAGCATACGCAACTATGATAAACAAAACTTTGAAATCTTTATCGAATTCCTTGCAAACATTAGAAACTATCAAATTTTTGAAAAATTACAACAAAAGAAGATGATCAAGAACATTGTGACGGCTGGCCGATAATTTGTTTTGCTCTTCTTTTTAGATTCTGACTGCTGAAAGTGAACAGTTAAGAACTAAATAATATCATGTAGGCTATTTTCCTTGTAGAAAAGTTAAAGAAAAACATGTTTCTACTTTTTCTATTTAGTTTTGATGCTATTTAAGTAAAATTGTTTGTCGAAGCAATAACGGGAAGTTGAATTACAAACCTAGATGATTGAACTATGTACATATCTTAATACTTTAGAGACCTTTATATATTTGCAGCATAATTCTGTTACATGGACCTCCTGGGACTGGAAAGACATCTTTATGTAAAGCATTAGCTCAGAAATTAGCAATTCGATTCAATTCAAGGTGCACTAATATATCATCAATACCTTTTTTTTTTTTTTTTTTTATATATATATTCTACCAATACTTTCCAATGAAAACTAGTGAATAAAGGTAACATGAATTAACTTTTCTGTTTTTTCCCCATTCAGATACCCTCAGTCCCAGCTTATTGAAGTGAATGCACATTCTTTGTTCAGTAAATGGTTCTCTGAAAGCGGCAAGCTGGTATGCATATCTGAAACTTTCTGTGTAGTAGACTTGCCTATTGACTTATCTGTAATTCATATTTCATGCTCTCATTACATATTGGCTTCAATTTTGGTTGGTGGGTTTACAGTCAAGATTTCTTCCTGCTAAGTAATATGCTCGAAGCATAAAACTTCATGTATTTATAGTTGTTGCCTTCAAGTTTATATCGAATGAGATCAAAGGATTTAGTTGACTCAAGCTAGGAACACCCACTATTTGGTAGCATAGAATTGCATTAAGGAAAAGGGAACAAAAGTCAAAACTTCTTTTCTGAGTTTGGGTAGTTTTCAAGATCTTTTCCTATATCACTGGACATAATTATTTGTATGTGATTATACCTTCACATGATGGATATGGATTTTCTACTTGACAAAGTTTTATTATAAAACTTCATTATAAGTATCCTTTTCTCATTTTTCACCTGGACTTCGTAGTATTGTTTGTGTGATAATAATGAGTAATAGTTCTGTTTTGGAGGGTATCTAACATAAATTTAGTTCATTTTAGGATCACCTCAGGACAAAGTAGAGTTCATAGTCACAGTGCAGTCGGAAAAGAAAAGTAAACTAGAACTAGTATGTCTAGCAAAAGTGGATAGACTTGCAACCATCATTTTTGTTGTTTTGTTGCTTTGGAATTGAACCATATAATTGCAGTTATGGAGCATGAATCCGGGTAATAGTATTGGGTAGGTGGGTAAAAATTTTACAGATTAGGGTATAGTATGATAAGAAACAAACAAATAAAAATATAAACCAATAAATAATTAAAGCAGTACGTATTATGCAATGTTCATACTTTATTTTAGTTTCTACAACTAAGTCAGATATACTAGGACCACACAGGTGAAGTGGCAGTTAGCAGCTTGTACTTAATACCAGTTCATTGGAATAGATAATGGTCCTGCAACTATTTAGAAATAGATGGCTTGCAGTTATGATGGAACCTCGTATAGAAGTATGGAAGGGTGATCTTCTACGTAAGTGACTCCTCTCCTAGAATCCATAAAATCCGTTTGGCAATGAGAGTGAATCAATTAGCTCGACGTGATTATAAGATGACATCTAAAAGAATTGAATCTCCTCTGCCTTTACATGAGAATGCTCATGCTTAGCTTCGAATTATGGATTCAAGAACATAAGAAAATAGTATCTAAAGCAATGCCAAAATTAAGAGAAGCAAAACAGAAAAGATGGAATAGGAAAAGAAATGTAGAACACCACTTTAGTAAACTCAAGATAAGTGAGAGGATGAATCACCACTTGAACTTCGAAGACTTTTAAGACAGAGTATCACACTCTCCAGAACGCTCTCACAATTTTTCAAAGAAATTTCAATTCATTCAAAAGTGTGAAATTATGATACAATAGGGCTATATAGTATATATAGCCATAAGTTTTGTCATGGCAACAATAGGAGGCGAATTCAAAATTTAAAAATGGTTTTAGAATATTTAAGGAATGAGCGTACCATATACACACTTTCTTCGTTTCCTGGAAAAAGCTTTCCTTGTGTGTGTAGCATGCCTTATGCATGCTATCAAGGTGTTTTGTCTTGTTTGTCCGAGAATTCTCACTTCTTATGCCTTGATTGAATATGTTCAATTGAGGTCCAATTAACAAGTCCAAGCTACGATTAAAATTAAAAGGAAGTACATCTAGAAAAGTAAACAAATCCTAAAATCCGAGTCCATGAAATACTAAAGAAAGAAAAAAAAAAGAATTATTTTTGAGTAAAGAGGTTATTTTTTCTTATCATGTTTCTTGTAATTCTCCTAAAACCCATATTGTTCCTTTTCTTGTTGATTTATGCACTAATCAAGTTGACTAGTCTCCATTTTAAAAACAGAGAAGCTGAGCTACTACTTGATCTTTAACCAAACTGAATGATGTTATGTGATCTATGTTGTCAATCTCATCTAGTGAGATAATTCTTTTTTGTTGTATGTAGAGATACTGGGAAACTATTGTGCAATATTAAGCCACTTACACTATCTGTCCTTTTAGTTTGATACCAATGCTTTAGTGAGTTTATAAACTAAAGAAGTTCTTTCCCTTAACTATAATCCAAGAGTCCTGCATATTGAGTATCACTTAACTGAAACAACATAGGAATTTATGGAATTTTAAATCAAGGATTTGATAAGTCAAATTGTCAAATTTAACTATCCTGTATACTTACCAAGTTACTTACTATACATGAACTATTTTTGTATGGTTATCAAGTGTGCAATTGTGTTTCTTTGTTTTCTACTAGGTAGCGAAACTTTTCCAAAAGATTCAAGAAATGGTAGAGGAAGAAAGCAGTCTTGTATTTGTATTGATTGGTGAGGCATAAGATAACAGGATAAATTCCAACTTATTGGTCATGTATTTTTCTCCTATGTCTGCTTGATTATGTGCTTATGATCCTGCAGATGAAGTCGAAAGTCTTGCTGCTGCTAGAAAAGCTGCCCTATCTGGTTCTGAACCTTCTGATTCTATTCGGGTAAAATACTTCACCCCATCCTATCAATAGGAATAAACTCACTCCCCCGTCCCCACTATTTTGTGAAACTGTTTTAGATTGTTTAAAATGTAATTCAGAGGTGTTGGCTTTTGTTCTTGGGTGTTTGTCTAACGTAAGTTCAATCTGAATACGGAATTTCAGGTTGTCAATGCATTACTAACTCAGATGGACAAGTTAAAATCATCTCCTAATGTGATAATTCTAACCACTTCCAACATAACTGCAGCTATTGGTAAGCCTTAGTTTCTCATTTATTCGATTTGTTTCCTTATAAGTTATAGCAGGCTCTCTGATAAATTTGAATATTCTCATCTGATTAGCTTATAATATGTCTGTCTACTCACAAGTGAAGAGTGGTGTAGCTTTACAATATGTGGAGTTAGTGCATTTCTTTGTTTTATCATGATTCACGGTGGAAATTGGTAGCCAGTACCGAATATTTTTTTCCTCACCAAGCACCTCTTTGGGACATCAGACTTAAGTTGTTATAAAATAAAGCACTGACTTTCGTTACCAGAATAGTAAAAAACAATACTATTTCAAGATCCGAAATTAGCATCACCCCAATGTAAAACATCACAACAGCAGCCTTTTCCCATTAGGTGGGAGCATCATTCCTATAAAATTCTTGTTAAGTAGTTTTTTCAGTATTCACTTCCTCCATAAATTTCATTAAAAAGCATTTCAAATGTTGTATATCATACAGATTTATCAATTTTATTGCAGACATTGCTTTTGTCGATCGAGCTGATATCAAAGCATATGTTGGTCCCCCAACTCTTCAAGCTCGGTACGAAATATTAAGGTCCTGCTTGCAGGAACTGATACGTACAGGGATCTTGACTAGTTTACAGGTGCAGAGAGTTCTCTATCTTGTCCATCTATCATTACAAACTAGTCATTAATATTGAAATCATTATTCCGATCCAGACAAAAATAATCTTTATTCCGATTCAGACATTTTGGCATCTTAGTATGTTGGCTAATCGTACTGACTTTTAGGATTGCAAAAATGTCATGCTTCCAAATTACGCATCTGCAAAGGATAAGTTGAACGCTCCAGATTTTGATGAGGGTGATACATTCATGCAACTGTGCAAGCACTTATTGGAAACAGCGGAGGCATGTGAGGTAGGGAAAAATATTTGTTATGGATGTTGGACATTATTAATCTTTTGTTTGACCTTTAATCTTAACTGATGAGTTTGATCTGTTTACAGGGAATGAGTGGAAGGTCTTTGAGAAAGCTTCCATTTTTAGCACATGCTGCACTTTCAAATCCTTTTGATTGCAACCCTATTAAGTTCTTATGTACAATGGTAGAAACAGCAAAGAGGGAGCGTTCTGAGCTTCCTGACCAAAATAACTAAATTTTCAATTTAAAATGTGTAAATCAAAAGTGTAACCATTGCATCTACTGTATTTTAGTGCGACACATGTTTGATGCAGCAGCGATGCTTATTTATTATTACTGGTAATTAACAAGGCTTAGTATCTAGTACTAGCGGCGGTATAAATGGTATACCTTAAATCTACCGATGAGTAGGGAATGGAGAACCCTTGGTTATGTCCAATTAAATTTGCTTTTATTCTTAAAGTCAAATCATGGAGTAAGATGAGTTTTTGTATAAAATTATTATTAGATTAATACTGCTAGAATCTGTTTCATGACTTGAATTTTAGTCTTTTCAATATAATTAAATCTCTTATTATCAGGTAAGAGAAGAAACTTCTTTTCATAGGTGTATTTTAGTTTTGATAGAAATTTTTTCAATGAGGTATAAATATTGGTAAGATGAGTTTTATTCTTAAAGTCAAATTATAGAGTAAGATGAGTTTTTGTATAAAATTATTATTAGATTAATACTGTTAGAATATGTTACATGACTTGAATTTTAGTCTTTTCAATATAATTAAATCTCTTATCAGGTAAGAGAAGAAACATCTTTTCATTGGTCTATTTTAGTTTTGATAGAAAGTTTTTCAATGAGATATATTTGACTTTTTGAATTGAGTACTTAAATAAATATGCGTATGTTCTGTTCATATATATATATATATATATTGTTTAAATTATTGAAACCTTTTAATTTATTAGCTAATTTAAAAAAATATTTTAGTATTAGTATTGGTATTTTTGTTTTATTTAAAGAATTTTTCTTTTTGTTACGCATTATCTTTTAATTGTGAGATTCATTTGATATTTACAAAATTTACTTAAAGTATTTTTTTTATCTCATCACAATTTTAATTACATATTTCTTTTATTGAATTACATATCTAAAACCCTAAACATATAAATCTTTAATTTTATTGAATTACATTGTTTTTAAAATAAAAATTTGATCAATTTTACTAATTTTTTTATTTATATTTTATATTTACTTGTTAGGTGAGTATATTTGAATATTAATATTCAGTGAGTAGCTAACTTAAAATTATTCTTATTTTTAGTTCTTAATTTTGTTTCATTTAAAAAGTTTTTTTTTTCATCATTATACTCTTTTTCAACTTTCAACTCATTTGATATTTATCAATTTTACTCAAATCGTTAAAATATTCTTGCTTTCAACGTTTTTAAAAGTTAATAGATATTGTTGTCATGAATAGGAATGAAAAACAAAATACTTTTAAATACATGCAAAATAAAATTTACAAATATATATATATATATATATATATATATATATATATATATATATATATATATATATATATATACACACACACGCAACCCCTTCCCTACCTGTTAGTAAAGTTTATCTGAATATTTTAAAAATTCAAGTGATAAAAATTAAGTTATTGATCATTGAAGAATTATTTAAATTTTGATTTTATATAGTTATTTTTTTATATAGACCTATAAATTGAAGTTGTTTATAAAAGGATTACTTTTTTAAAACTTAATTTTTGTGATGGAAGTCATTTAAATTTGTTCCAATATATTTGAATTAATATTTTATTGTATAATTTTTTTTAACTGTGCTTTAAAATAATTTTTTACTTGAATTTATATTTTACATAACTGTTTTAAATAATTTTATTTAAAATGAAAATAAAAGTAAGAAATATTTGGAAGTATCTGCCGAGTATAACAAATTCTACGCATGTTTGAGACATGGTGGGCTGGATAATGAGGTATAGATGTTTTTAAAAGAGACAATTGTTTATTACACCTCCATATTTGCTTCCTGTATCCATTATAATATGGAAATAGACATTTATATTCTTGTATTTCAGAAAACATTTTCGGGAAGAGAACTTTCCTATTCTGGAAAACATTTTCCATAAGAATTATGGAAAAGCTTTTCGGTAACTCACTTTATGACTTTCAAAAAACGTTTTCTAGAATATGAAAGTTCTCTTTTGGAAAATGCGGTAAACACTTGTCCTTACCCCTGTTTTTTGGAAAAACATTTTTCGTAATATAAAAATCTGAAAACGTTTTTCGTAACTCATTTCACACACTCTACTATCTACTATCCATTATGGATTTTATTTTTCGGAATCCAATTTCATGATACAAAAATCGCAAAAATCCTATATCAACTCTGCACTCCCTAGTAATGCGAAAACATAATCCCCTCACTCACCATGACACTGTTAGAGAAGCCTTTTTTCAACACGCACTACCCCGCTTGCTGGAGAATATCCACACTACTTGGCAGCACCATTGCATTACTCTCCCTTTAAATATTCTGTTAAGAACGTTTCTAATATTATCAATTTTTAATCGAGTGTAAGAAGCAAATATAGAGGTGCAAGAAGCAATTGCATTTAGAAGATCGCCTAGTGTAAATCCTTTTAAAGAAGAAATTTCTATTATATTTATACATGAAAAAAAAAACCTTTTTTCTAGTATTCCCACTCGATATCTCATCAATTTTATTTGATGCACCTCTAGGAGCAAGTCAATAATTTCTGTAGATGCCAAATTATTATTGGATGTGTGTTTTTTTTCCTTACATTTCAATGCTAATTTTGTTTAAAAGTTACAAAATAAGTAAGTAGATTTTGAATAATTACTAGGAATGGGTGAATCACATGCATTAAAATATATTCCACAAATCTTAATATAGAAGCCCTATTTTAAATACTATTTCGAGTTTTGTAAACATTAAAATCCAATTTGTGTTTTAATATTACTTATTTATATTTTTTAATTTATTTAAAAAGTATACATTTTAGTTTTTTTAAAAAGAAAATTACCCTTGAAGCAAAAAAATTCTAATTTGATGACAGTTTACAAATATTTTGAAGTGTAAACAATTTTATCTTTTATAAATGTATTTCCCATACAAATACTCAATGGGTGCTCAAACTTGTCTAGTCTATATATACTTGTCTTTCTGATATTAACAACTTAATTGTACAAGATTGGTGTTGACATAAATAAAAGACACTGTTTAACCACAGATAAAAATTTAACTGAGTTGATAATAATATTTTAATATTATACATAAATTTATTAACAAATTACTAATATCGAATTTTCTTAACATGTCTCTTAAAATATCAACACGTGGCTAACTTGCCTTATTGCGTCTTAATTTGTATACATATTAAGCCTCCTGAATGAAAATTGCCTTTCAAGCTAAGTTTTTATATCATAGTCATTTCCCGAGAAAAGGACACAGTTGTGGCATGCTAGGACAGTAGTAACCCTAGTTTTACGGAAATTAATGCATGCTAAGCAGCTATGACAACATTATCTTTTCTAAGTATATATATGTCAAAATAAGGAATTTAACCTTTGCAAAAGATTATAGATGAATGCAAACAATTTAGTCACAATTAATCCCAAAACCTTGATGTTCCAATCAAATTTTTCAATACAAAAACACAACCATCTCAATAAGTAGTTTCTTAAAGATAGTTTCCCATAAGAATTTGTCACTTCCTAATAGCTTCCAACACTAAGTATTCGGAAAGAATCGGATAAGTTCATGCTCCAAGGAAGTACCACAGACTTTCTTTGAATCTTGAATAATAAATATGTCATCATATGAAACCTTAGTAGATAAATACTAATTATCGGATCCCACACACATACTGCTAAGTAATCATTATGTCACATGAAGATCCATGTTATCGATGCAGTATTTTATATGCTTTCACTTCTCTTTAACACCATTCTTAACTCATAAAGAACATTCTTTGGTTTGATGCATAAGCTAAATTAATTTACGTGCAGATACGTGCATAAATATAATTGGAATTTGGCCACCTTAAGTTGTAAAGAGTTCAAAACAAAGCATATGGTTGGGCCAGATCCTTAAACTACAATTATTTAACTGCAAGACTATCCTTAAAAAATGTTTGGTTATTAATTATGGACTTAATCCATGTGCAGGTATTTCCTTTTTTCAGTAGTTGGTGTGTTTTGTTCTTTTACAATTGTGAAAGAGGGTTATCACTGACATGTGCAGACACATCATATTCCCCCACAAAGTATTCACCAATTCCATATACACAGCAGGTAGGCGAAGATCACTATGCGCAAAAATCTCTTTAAAAAGTTTTCAGACAAGCCCCACATGGTGCAGCAAGCACTTATAAGCAAAGCGGTTTCAAAAATTATAATACTTTTTTGGACAGTTCCGACCAAAAGAAAAAGGAAAGAAAAGCCAAAACTTGAACCACCATAGACAAAGACCCATTCGGGGAGGGGTGCAGGCTTTGATACAACTTGTTAACTTTGCCAACAAAAAGAATGCTTCAATCTTCAACACCCTTCACTGTCTAACACCCCTTTCTGCTTTCCTTTTTCTCCCTTGTGGAAACGTGCCCCCACTGTACATTAAAGAGAAAACCTTTGCATGCGGGAATATAACATAGGCTCTCTCCTCTACACTATGCGTGAATCACAATGCAATGTTTCAGTACACTGCCTCACACACAGCCGCTTTTCTGCATCTCAATATACACAAACATGATCTCTGGTGTCTTCTTATATATTCATACTTTCACACAGATCAAACATGTCTCTCTATTCTATTTGTTTCTACCACATGACTCTTTCTCTTGTCCTCTCTCTCCTCCTCCTCCTTTTTCTTAACCATTTTGTTTGGTTAAAGTTCAACAATGTCTTCTATATACTCTCTCAACATCTTCACCTTCACCTTCACCTCTGTGAGGTTTCATACATTCATCTTTCTCTTATGCAAGATATAAAATGGCACTGCATGCCTTGCTCGTCATGGGAAGAGTCTGCAGCAGAGGTTTCCTTAATCTAGGTCTCTATTAGCTAACAACAGCCATGAAATAGAAGACCTAAACTCCATCCATGGGGAATTATGCACTCCTGGTCCGAATGTTTTTTGCTTCTTAATTAGTATATTGGTTTGTTCTTTGTGCACTTTTTTTTTTCTTTTATGGTGTTTTCAAGAGTGTGCAACCATGCATACAACTATATGCAGCCAGTGCTAGATGTCATGCATGCTGTGAAGTTCATTCAGATTTTTTTTTTTTTTTTACCTTTACTGTTAGGCTATAGCTTAACTTGCAGATGAGTCAATAGATTACTACTTCTGAATAATGAGTGTGTTGAGTTGAAGTGTCACCATACCTGGAGTAAGGTATGAGAATGTAAAAGCATAGCTTTCTACTGATCTTATTTTAATAAAATCTCCATATTTGCTATATTTCTTCTTTTTTCTGTCTCTTGATCTTGTATCTTGTTCAATTATTCCACAATGCGTAAATATTTTGATGAGTTTTAACTACAACAGCCATTATGCTCCGATATATATAACTTTTGCTCATACGTAGACTACCGAACAAGATGACATGGCTATGATTATCCTTTTCTTTAGCAATAAGGATAGTTGGTACATATTATATCCATATTGGTGATACTTTGTGAAGAATATACAAATTAAAAATGAAAAGTTCAATTTTTTTTTGGATGTAGTTTCAGACTTCAGATTACTGTATCCAGGAGAAAATGATGATTTCAACTAAAAGAGCTATATAAGCTACCTATTTTCCACCTTTTGGTGTGTGTATTTTAATTGGTAATATGTATGGGAAGTGAGGCAGTGATATCAACCCTCTTTCGTTGTTTCTAAGGTAAAGAAAAGGTAGACATATGTTCAATTTTCTCTCCATGTTGTGAGAAAAAAAGTCTTTAAATTAATACATGCTTGAGGAAAGAAAAAAAAGAAAAACAGTAAGTTGCAGTAGTGTGAAAGCAGTTTGACATAGAAGTCAGGAACTGTGCCAGATTCCTAGCTGCTTTAATTGTCCTTATTTTCTAACCTTCTCTAGCTAGGTATTGATCCCAATATTAGACATGCATCATGATCTGTGTTGACTCTGGCATTCTAATAAACCTACAATACAGTTAATTACAACATGGCTTTTTTCTTCTGTGTTGATCCGTTGCAATCAATCACGTATATAATGAGTTCAAAGGAACGTTCACTTTCCTTTTGCTTTTCTTTAATCATGAAAGGTTTTGGTTGACTATATGGTTATGTGTGTCAAATGTGCCTACTGAATCCTGGGCAGGCTCCACCTACAGATGATGCATAATATCCTATACTCAAAACATGATAAAGCTAATTTTTGACATGTAATCATTTGTGTCTTTGGTTTTTCTTTCTTTATGCTTTTTTATTACCTTAATCATAACTAGAAACTATAAAGTGTCAATTTCCGCAGGGCCTTCAAAATAATTGGGAGATCTGTCTCTATATTTGCCGCACCATTTTTGTGCTTTATTTGTTTAATGTATTAGGGAAGTTAACTGTTTGATGAAAAATAATATATTTTACTTAAAAGATTTGTGTGAAACTCAGAGAAATTAAAGTTTTATCAAATGTGCTATCTAATACAGTGTTTGAAGTTAGATTTTGCTGCTTATTAATTATAATTTATGCAATTCATCCAAGCAACTTTAGGTGTATGAATTATTTAGTGTTCAAAGGACCTAACTAAAGCATTCTAGAGTGAAAGAGTGTAAGTGTCTACATGATTTGCTGGTAGAGTTTTTATCCTTTTTGATGTCCAGAGCATATGTTGTGGCAGAAGTCTCTCCACATATATATGACCAAGAGAATAAATAGTTGCTCATGCAAAGAGGCTGAAGACTAGAAATTGAGGCACCAAAATGTACCATTGTAGAATGTTTTTTTATAAGAAATGACACATTTAATTGTATGTAGGCGTTATGTCAATTTTACAATCCAGTGTTGGACTTACAATTCATTGTTTGCAAATGAAAGCATCAACAATAAGGGAGAAAGTCAATATTGTCCTTCACTTTCATTAAATTGTACAATGATCACAACTCAATAATCTACTAAAAAAATAAGATCATAGTAATGAAGTGGATGTTACAATTATTCTTTTAAAAAACCAATTTTAGTATCTTTGAAACGACCCAAGAATCATATGAAGATTAGGGTTGAAACACGTATTTCCTATTAATTTATTTTGTCATAAAAAAATATGAAAACTTGGGTCAAGAACAAAGAAAAAAAAATTAGAAATACAAGTGGATGATGAATGTGACAATGATTAAATAATGAATAGTCTAATCTACTTATTATTACTTTTTACACACTCTTATATGCAACATAAAGCTTATTATATAGAAAATTAAAGACAATAGGATTAAGAAATGGATAGAAGAAACGACAGCCAATAAGTCTTTATAGCTTTCTTCAAGTTAGAGATAGATATCTATCATTCCAAGCTTGATAAAGATAGAAAAACAAGTCAATTCAACATGTTTTATCTTCACTTGTTGTCCTACTATAGGATGGACTGACCTGCTAGCTCTTTTTAAATATTTTTTTTTTAAATTTTGTATTTTTTAAAATTTTGTGTATATATATATATATATATATATATATATATATATATATATATTAAAAAAAAATTTAATAAAATATATATTTTTTATTTTTTTAATTGAAAAATTAATGACTAATAAGATAAATTAAAAATTATTGTTAGTTTTAAAAGGCTAAGTTTAAAAGGAGATGAATTGAACTATTTTAAAGTTTTGCTAAACCTAGAATGAGTTTTTTTTTTCTTAAAATTGTTTATTACATGATTTGGTGCTTTCAATTTTATACACAAAGCTAAGATAAAAAAAAAATATTTCTATCAATAACCAAATTATAGAGAGAGAGGAAGATCTACACAATTGATTTATTCTATCTAAGAGTTTTACGCAATTGCTCAACCATACCAACCAAAACTCACACTAAAATTTCAAAATTTTTACAAGCACACAATCAAAACCGTGAAAGTAAACAACTCAAGAAACTAGATCTTGAACCTTACAAGATTGTTTTACACACCTAATAACAACATTACAATACTATATTTTGAAAATCATATCATGAGACAATCTAAAGATACAAAACGAATTCAGAAAATGAAAACAATATCACTTGGAATGAGATCAACAAAATAGAAAAGAATAAGCTAGTTAAAATTCCAGGTTTCTCTTTAAATACAGTATTGATAACAAAATTTATATATAAAAAAAAGCTTCAAGAACAATTTTCAATTTAGTTTGGACTTTCTCTCAATAATAGGAAAGATTTTATAAATTTTGATTTTGATCTTACATTAAATGATTTTAAAATGAGAGAGTTATATAAATTTAGATATGTCTATTTTAATGAATTAAAATTGTGTTTTAATATGTTAATTTTACTTATTAGTGGAATTAATTGATTAACTCATCCTTTTAAGAGATTAAAACATAAGAGTTCAAACACAAAGCTTAAGTGATTTTAATATATTAAAAAATTATTTTAACAAATTGAAAAAAATAGATCAAAACTGCTTATAGATTTATGTTATTTTAATTGATAAAAAATGATTATTTAATTGATTAAAATATTTTCTGTAGTCATTTCAGACTAGCTAAGAGAATTTTAACAAATTAGAAACGCCTTTTATACAATTAAACAACAACCTATCACCAAGACAAGCTTTAGTTCATTTAGGAAGGCTTTCTAAGTGCATTTTTAGATAATATCATAAAAGAGAAAACTTACAACAGTTTAACACAAGACAACCTAAAACACTTATAAATCTTCATGATCATTTCCAATATCCAAATTCTTCAGGAGAGGTGTGTTGGATTCATAAATGCATGAACCTAGCTTAAACAAACCCCCTTATTTGATGAATTCAACCATATGATAATTAAAGACAACCATTTGATACATTCCAAGCATAAATGTATTGATATGTGTTGATTTCATACAAATCCCAATACAAAACAAATGATCCTACACCAAAAGCAATATACACCAATATGCAAACCAAATACAGATTTTTCTTCCCTTTGACTTCATCAAATTTGGCAGATAGATGTAATAAACAAGCAAAGCATAACAATCACATAAACACATTGTTCCAATGCATAAATGACAAGATAAACAAAATAGCGAAAGCAAGAAACAGACAACAAACTTAAGATAAAAGAAATAGTGAAAGCACTACGTTAGACTATCTACACTGAAATATATTTAATTTACTTGTGAAATAAATGCATTCATCTGGTTTGTACAATACTTGAATTAACTTAAGAATGTTGCATGCTTGATTTCCTTGACTTTAAGTCCTAAGAAGTAAGTAAGCTCTACTTAAGAGCATACTAGCTGCAACAATATTTCCCTCAACAATTGTCTCACTAAGAATCGAACTCTTCAAGTTCTATGATCAAGGTTATTCCCATTGTTTTGTATAGTTGAGAAAAAATAAAGGTACTTAAAGACTTTTAAATCAAGGTTAGGAATTTGTTTGTGAAGGAGCTCATAAGAACTTATTATTTATTGATAGCAGGTGAGAGTAATATGTTTATTAAATGAACAAAGTGAGATGTAAAAGACTAAAAAACCTTGGGTAACTTGGATTGAAACATGATCCACATTATTTTTGAATAACAAAGTGATTACAATGAGGGTGACTACCATCATACTGGGGTTTTCACCCGAATGTATTTAGAAAGGAATCGATAAATTTTATTATAGATTCATGTTATTGGTGTTCTTTAAAAAAAAACAAAGAAAAAATAAAAAACAGAGTAAGAATAAACTAAGGATAAAAGAAGAAAAGAGAGATTAAAATCAAAAAATATAGTAGAGAAGAGAAAAATTAATCCATTATGATAACATAATGACATATCATATAAAAACTAACACCACAAAGGAAAAAAAAATAGAAATATAAGTATGACAACAATTAGTAAAATAAGTAAACGATGAATAATATAATATACTTATTACTTTTTACACACATTTTTACATGTACGGTAAAACTTATATATAAAAAAGGAAGGAATGAACAAATAAAAACATAACCAAATAACAAAGTCTCAATAAAACATTTAATAAAATTAAAAGTAATTTATAAACACTATCTTTTATATATATATATATATATATATATATATATATATATATATATATTATTTATCTTACTTATTTTTGTAATAGAGACATTTTGTGAATACATTAATAAATCCATATTTATATGGTGTTTACCACAAGTAAGAATACATTAATAATTACTTTTATTTATTATAAATAGTTACATATACTATGTTTTTACAAGAAAGGAGTGCGGATGGAGATGAAAAAAAGTGATATATACATGTAGTTAAATTTATATCTCATAGATTTAATTATCAAATTGTTGATAATATTTGATGAAAAATCTACTTATAAAAAAATTTTCTGACAGTCAAGTTAATAAAAATTAAAATAAAAATGAAAATATATAATTATAAAAATGAATAAAAATTTGCTAAATGCTCCTTATAAAATTGAATTGATTATTTATAAACTTTTATACCTAAATTAAAATATCTCAAAAAATATTTAAAATAAATAAAATATATAATTAATTACTTAATATTTATTATTTAATCAATTATCAATATACAATATTTATATTATTATATCGTAATACATCCCCACATATTTTATGTAGGGTATGTACATCCTTAAAACATAATTAATTATCTTTATTTTAATAATTTAACAGCTTGTAAAATTATGTTTTTGCTCCTGTGTTTATTGCGACGCATCTACCGAAGTTCGTAAATCCTTCGCCATCGCACCCAAGCTTTTTGGTTCTTGCAATAAAGCCTTTTCACCTTCAGATCACTCTCTTCTTTCTTCCTTTCATTACTATGCCTTTCTTGTTTCTCCAGGTTCCTCAGCACCTTAATTAATCAGGACGTCAAATTTTCAATACTAACAATTTATTAATAATAATAATAATAATTAATTAATTAATTAATTAAATATTGTTAAGTGAAATTAACATGAATCTCGTTGAAAAGTGGAAACTCTGTTTTTAGGACTATAGAAAACTTATTTTAAGTATTATAATCAATCAATCAATTAATTAATTAACAATTTAATTAAATATATGATAATGTGGTCTTCTGTTTGACCGATATTTTCTTTTATAGATACGTGCGTTGAATTGGATTGGAATGTCATTTGAACTATTGATAGCGGATTAAGTTTATGATTGTAATATAATAGAATTCTTTATGTTATATTATTTAAGAATTTAATTATTTTGTTTTAAGATTTTTTTTTTTGGGAAATCTTACAATCTTTGTTTTCTTTTGTTAGGCATACCAAGTGTTTTTTTTTTTTTTTTTTTTTTGTTTTTTTTTTTTTTTTTTTTTTTTTTTTTTTCTAAAAAAGACTAAGCAACCCACTTAACCTCTAGGGACACATTCTTCCTCCACTCCATATTTTATTTCCTGTACCTCCATAAATTTAGCACAATGACCCTTGTATCCTTAATAGAAAATTAAAAAAGTCCTACACCCCTTAATCTATAATATAAGTTATAATCCGAAATTAAAAAATATATTCTAAATTAAACAATTTGGAATACATTTTTTATATTCTTAATTATATAGTTCATAAAAAAACTGTATTCTAAATTCTACAATTCAGATTAAAAAAATTGTACTTTAGATTATATTTTTGATTGTATAATTCGAAAAAAAATATATTTCAGATTATTTAATTCAAATTAAAAAAATTATATTCTAAATTATTAAATTCTGAATAAAAAATTTATATTTTAAATTTTACCATCTAAAATAAAAAATTATATTTCAAATTAGGTAATCCAATAAGAATATTTTTTAAAATATAGAGGTACAGAATGCGTCACCTCTGACCTACCAATCTTTTGTGGCCAATCAACCCACTGTTTTTCTACGGACAATATTTTGGGCTGAGCAAAAAACACACTAACCAGTCCCCATTCAAGTTTCCCCAACATCTATTGCACAAAAAAATAACTATATTTATTACTTTTTTTTTCAAAATTCATATTAAATTTTACTATAAAATTTTAAACTGAATTCCAAAAAAACCAAGTTCACGACTATGTACAAATCAAGTTTTCATATGCTTTGTAAACACACTACTTTATTATCTAAAAAACGGGTGTTATTTGATGAAAACTCGTTTTTTTTTGTGCGGATTGAACTTTGGCAAAAACTTCTCGCACCCTATCAATAGTGACCTGCAATCCATTAATTTTTTTAAATTCTAAATCAATCCTCGTTTTCTATATTTGAAAAGAAGGAGGGGCAGAAGTAGGTTTTCGGTAGTAGTGGATTTGGAGTCTGTTGCAGCGTTTCTAGTGATTATTTTGCTCCGGCGAGACATAGTTAAAGTGTTGGTGACATTGTCAAGACAACATAAATGATGTGGGTAAGTGGTTTAGTGATTTTTTGTTTAGGTTTTGCAAAAATGGAGGATGAGTGTTTTTGGAAATCCGGAATAAGTTACGGAATAAGTTACGAAAAGAAAATTTCTGAATAAAAAAATTATATTTTGGAATGAACTTTTCTTAACTTATATTTTGGAATTGGCTTTCTGAAAAGCAAAATTTGTATTACGGAAATGTGATTTCAGATTACAATTTTTATATTACAAAATGTTTTTTCTGGAATACAAATTTTTCTATCCCTCAAATACACTTACGAAATCCGTTTTGAGTCATCTTTTCGGAATGGACTTTCCAGAATGCAAAAAAGAGTAGAAGGATAACTTTGTCATTTCAATGTCGTGATGGGGTGCACGTCACTATTGATGGAGTACAAAAGGTTTTGCCTGAACTTTTACTTAATAGAAGCCCAAATACGTTTTGGGCTAGCCCATATTCCCACTTCGCTGTCACGTGCCTCTACTTTTGCAGCATGCAGGGTTGGTCCAGTTACCAGAAACGGTCAAGTGTTTTTCAAAGATTATTTTGGCATTGACCATTGACTATGTTCCAACAGAACATCAGTTGCCTGTAACCGTTTGGTTTGAAGTCTATGCAATTCACGGTTGATTCAAGGGACAACCAAGATGTCCTCTGCCTTCAACGGCGATCACATTTTTTCTCTTAAATCTAATCAATACTTTAATCATTTCAAGGTTCTATTTTGGAAAGTTTGGAAAACTACCGGGCTTCTACTAACCCTTCCATATGCTGCTTTGACCACGCAGATTCCTTCACTCAGAGTGAGACCATTTTGTATATAAGTAGCACTTCTTAGGCCCTCAAAGCCATATAAGAAAAAAAGAAAGTTTCTTTGGTGGACTAGAAAATGGAGAGGAATATGACAAAGGAACAGCCTCAAGGTCTTGCCTTGAGGAGGAAGCTGGAGAGGTTGCAGTTGGAGTTGAGCACCATTAATAATGGAATTCAGTATTACGTACCGGGGCAGGAAATTAATGGGAATTGGGGGGTTCCCAGATATGGTGTTGGAGAGGAAGTTCATGATCAAACAGAAGCAGATAGTATTGTGTTTGATAAAGGTGATTTTTTTAAAATTTTTATGTCAAAGTTTCATCTTTTTATTTTCATATATAGTGGCATATAAAAAGCATATGAAGGTTCTTATCTATCAATACTCTTGTGCTGAATGAATGGCTTCACATTTAGTATTTTGCATTTGATCTTATGGTTTTACCTTTAGCCTAGGGCTGTCCTGAGATTTGGCTTTGCCATAAGAGTTTCTTGTATGTTGTGGAGAAGGGTATATAAACGGGGAGTTTGGTAGAGTGGTGAATAATCTAACCTTCTCCTTGTTATTAGAATCATTTAGAATGAGGGATATTACAAGTAAATTAGAGAAACATGAATGGTTTTAAACGTATACATAAGGTAAAGAAAACATATTTCTTAACATCCTATTCTCTTGCCTCAATCTTCCCCTCCTTACACTAAAAAGTACACAAGAGCATAAGTAAATCTTGCAACGTGCCTTTTCCTTCTTGCTAGTATTTTTTCAGTTTGTGCATTTGTAACTGCTCATTTATTTTTCCTAGTATTATCTTGAGATGTGCCTTTTATACTATTTAAAAAGGAGTGTTTGTGCCATAAGTAACTCACTGAGGCAGATTTCTTTTGAACCATACAGAACATTATTTAGTGTTCAATCTAACACTCGAGGAACCAGTGATTGACATGAAAGATCCTGCCGGGGAATGTAAAGCTGAGCCAGTGCCTGGTATCCATCAGGGTGAAGGTTTCTCCAGCAATGCCTTAGACATTTCCAAGGCAAAAGGGTATAATCCTTCTTTTCATGTCTCTTTTGTATTGGCAATACGTTTGTATGAGGTGAAAAACAGCAAACATTAGAAACTAATAGGTATAAATAAGTGCAGAGTGTAAGAGAATGTATTAAAATTAAACTTTTATTTTCCTTTAGAGTCATTGCTAACTAATCTCCTGTTCAAGGAAATGTTATAAATGATTTTCACATTTTCACTAGTATCTGATAAACTCAGAACTGCAGTAATCTATCTGAATTTAGTATTATTGAAACTCATTCATTGTTCAATACATTAAAATAGTAATAATAATGCTTCTCATATTATGGGGAGTTATTCTATAGTTGACAGTGATAACTTCTTCTTAAATATCTAAGTATGAGTCTAAGTTCCATGTCGAGTAGAAATGAGAAAGTTGAACAAAATATAAGAAGACCTACAAACCTAATGTCTTAAAGTTTTGAGAAGTTATCAATAATATTCATTCCATGATGATATAGGGAGGTGAGTGAACCAAGACACTGCAGGGACAATTTTAGAGCTAAGTTAGGGTCCTTCTGCCAGTTCCATCACACACATAAAAAGTAATTGTAGTCTTGTTCATTTTTTCTGGTTTCAATCAACATCAAATAAGTGTCTCGGTTACCATATCTTCCTCTTAAATAAGTTTAGCTAGTCTGAATCAGTAATAGTATCGGAAGGAGGTTGGTTTCACTTTTCTGAAAAGATAATGATCTTCTGTATCTCAAGTTTTAGTCATAGATAGTTTTCAAGTCCAAATGAAAGTGAATTTATCTCTTCTAGTGTACTGCACAGGTATGAAAAATGGGAATTGATCAAGTTTTTAAGAGAGTTGAATAATGTATGACATAATGCCAATATGCTTACTGATTCCCACTTAAATAACTTCCATTTGTTGAGATACAATTCAGGTTGTTTCTCTGAAGTCTATTGCTTTGGACTATGATGGTAATTATATTAAGTTTGCAATTTATAGCACTATGTAGCCAGTTTTATGCAGAACTTTAGAGCTTCTTCTTGTTTTTTGGCGAACTGTGGTTCTTAACCTTGAATTTGTTGAGTTGTATGATACCTTTTACTCTGAATCACCTTAGTATCAATATGATGTGACACTCATTAATATGTTCTCCTGAGAACGAATCTATCTTACTCATGTTGAATTTGGTTAGTTAATATTTGTAAAGAATAGCAATATTTGAAGTAAATAATGTCATTTTTTTTCCATTAATACATTCCAAAATTTACGAATTAAAATTATTTATTGCAATAAACTATGATAACTTTTTACTCATAATAAAATCCTGCATTTGATGTTGCATGAACTTAGTAGCAATGGCTCTACACTGTAATAGGCATAGAAATAAGGTATATGCACTGCTATATTCTTAGTTAAACCCAATGCTTAGACATTGCTGGTAGTTTTGCTTGCAGCTTTGGAACAGATACGGGTGATGAGAAGGACATTGAAAACAAAAGTATTTGAGAGCATCTTACGTTCAAGAGGTAGTATTATCAACTTTAATTTATGAAATTTGCATCTTAGAATTCATAGAAAAAGACATTGCAGTGCTACTAGCTTCATACATCTTTTCATAGCCTTCATGCTCGTAAAAAAGGAACTGCATTGTATTTTGGGCATGTATTATTGAACATTTGAGCTTATTTATGGTATATTTTATATCTATATAGGATTAAACGGCCTATGGAGCTGAAGCGGGTGAAAGAAGAAGATAATCAGATGAAGTTTGATGGTTTCAGTCTTTGCTTGGATGAGATAGAGAGGATTCAAGATGATGATTAGTTGGCCTAGGTCTCTATATATGTTTTTGGTTGTTAGTTTAAGGTTTTGATGTCATTTGAATGTTATGTGGATAAGGTACTTTATGTTTTGTTTTCCATGAATGTTTAAAATATTGGATATTTTGGTTGTTTTATAGAATATATATAGTTTGAAATTTGGTGCATTGGGAGAACATTTATCTGAAATTAACATAACCTTTGTCATATGCTGTTAATGATTTTATCCTTTGTCATATCCTTTTATTTTCAAAATGCTCAACTCATGAATAATATCATCCATGCACAAGTAAAAATAAAAGTCATGAATTCAAATGAATTTGTAAAAAAATCCTGTGGTGAGTGGTTGAGTGTTGGTCCCTAAATGAAAAATGAGTAAAAATTTTAGTTCCTCATATTTGAAAAAAGATGTTTTTTAAACCTAATCATTAAATTTAATGGAGTGAAATGGTTTTTCCCAAACCCTTTTTATTTTTCAAATAGTAAATATGAGCTATTGAAACTGTACTTCTTTTTTTAATTTAAAGAACTAAAGTAATTTTTTTTTTCTTAATGTGAGGGACAATAATTAGATTCACTTTCAGTTTCAGAGACTAAAGGCAAATAAATCAAATATTCATTATTTTGTTTAAAACCTAATCCCAATTAAAACCAAGTTCACGAAATTTTGCTGTTCTAAATAAAGGCAATTGGGCTTGAGCTGTTGATACACACAAAAAAAGCTTATTGAAAACGTGGTTTAATTTGGTAATATATTTTGCCAGAGAATAAGGGATTAAAGTGGCACCTGAAAGTGACCAATGGTCAATCATTTTGTGATTCAGAAGGCAAATAAATGAGTAAACAAAATTGAAATTGACTGGAAAACATGTCCTGTTCTGTGTGTGTTTCCCTTTGAATTTAGAAAAAAATTGAATGAAAGCAAATATCCCCTTTTGCTGCCATTGACTTGGGTTGGCTCAATGAGCAACTTCAGAGTGAGTCAAATGATCAAGTTTGAAAATTTTTATCCTATTGAAATTTCATTTTGGTATGGACCATTAACCATAATAGAACAGAACATCATTTGCATGGAACTGTTTTGTTGGAGTCTATGCAATTCACGGTTGATGAAAGGGACAGCCAAAATTTTGTCTGTCTTAAGTGGTGGTTACAAAAAAAACTTAATTTGACCACTAATGTAATGATTCACAGGTTGTTCTTCATATGGCAAGTTTGAAAAACTACCCACAGATTATGCTTAGTTTTCCATCTACGCTGCTCTTATTTGTTTCAGGTTTTCTGTTTTAGATAATATTAGTGTTATTTTGATGTCATGTGAACTATAGAAAAGGCTGTGATACTTTATGTTTTGGATTTATGAATAGTTAAAATATTGGGCATTATAGTTAATTAATGATATATCATTGTATCTTTCTTAAATTTGGTATATTGACGGGATTTTTTTTATGTGGAATTAATATAACTTCTGTGTTCTTATTAATGATATCATACCTTTTTATCGTGCTAAAAGGGGTGAAATAATTGTTTTTCACATTTTTGTTTTGTGTAAAAATACAAAAACGTATTAAATTTTTTATTTTCAAAGTGATTTTCATTGAAAGCGTTGTCAGGTGTTTATCATCATAAAAGATGCAAACAAAAAGAAAACGGCGACAATGATAAATATACGAGGATATGAAGATGACGAAGAATTCACATACATTTATGTTTAAATAAGTTTCAATTGTCTTGTTTGAGTTTATCATGCTTGAGATTTTGAGCCCATTTAAAATTAACTTCAAAGAATTAGAAAAGTTGATTTTGAAACTAAAGTCCATCAAGCACATATAATTGTATAAACAACCCAGATAGCGCTAGTTTACATTGATTAATGTTTTAAATGGTAAATTCATGTTTTAAAGATGATTAAATTTCAAGAAACCAAGTTTTGGGTTTGGTGAAATTATTTATATTTTGTATTGTTGGAACTTTGATTTGAAATAGATAAGTTGTTGGCTAGTTTCTAATTATTACTATTATTATTTGCAGTGTTGTGTTACTTTGATTTGTAATAGATTTAGCTGGTGACAAGTTTCTTAATCATTATAACAATATATTAATATAATAGATAAGATTTCTAATATTATTGTACACTAATAAATAATTTTGGGTTGAATGAAAGATTAAATAATAATACTAAGTTGAGAGCAAATTCATGACATTATTTTCTAAAAAAGAAATCTACGATGAGTTTATAAATTTTATTTATTTATTTATTATATTATATGTTACTCAACTTTTTAATTTTTTTTAATTTGAGTTTTAAACTAATAATGTATTCTTAATTTTTCCTATAGAACTAGTAGGGTTAGGTTCATTAGAAATCAAGAGATGGAGATCTATTCCTAATTGGCCTAATTAATAACATTAATGTTGATTAATTAGATAGTAAGAACTTAATTATCTAATATTTCAAATTGTTGTTCAATAATAATAATAATGTTATCATCTTAAGATGAGCTTATAAATGAAGTCACTTGGGAAGAGGAAGTACTTAATATTTTTACTATCTTATTTTCTAGTGTTATATTCATCACAAAAGGCTTTTACTAACTTCAACATTAGGGTAAACTCTCACTCTTTGTTGATTGTGCCTACAACTCGTCTTCAAAAGATTCGATTACAATTACTTCGGAAGGTTCCGACTCAGCCTGGGTAAGAACACTAACAATTAATACATTATATATATATATATATATATATATATATATATATATATATATATATATATATATATATATATATATATATATATATATAATATATATATATATATATATATATATAATATATATATATATATATATATATATATATATATATATATATATATATATATCATATGTATATATATATATATATATGATGGAATAAATTAGTTGGTATTATATTAGTGTGTGAAATTTAAGGATGATACTGAAAGTGATTCTAGTAAGAACAAATGTTGTTTACACTCAAAGAATATCCAATGAGTGGGTTAACTTGGTATGCGTCGCTCAATGTTGCTAAGCATCAGCATAGATGATCAAGTTATAAAGTATATAGCTCGACACGACTTGAATGAGAGAAGACAGAGAATAATGCAATCATCTCTTCTCTAAAGTCAATAACACTTACGTGATGTCAGGTTACTCAAGCATTGAGACAAAGTGGTGCCTGAAATTCTTGAATTTGTGAAACTATACAACTATTTGTCAATGCTTAAGCGACAATGTGGTTGTTCAAATAATAAGGTTATTGATTTTGGAAATTGTTGGGTAATATAGCAAATAGTATCATTGAGTATTGCAATTATGCTCAAGTAATGCACACTTCAGCAATGCTTGCTTAAGCATTATTGGATAACATTTGAGTGAACAAAATGAAAACCAATTATTCAATTTGGAGTTATATCACTTAAATTGTATGAGGTTACTCAAATGAAGTGATATTTTTAGTTTAAGGAAACAAAGTTGCTCAAACAATATGAATATCAATTTACTATAATGATAACTATTTGATAAAGAGAAAATCAATAAGGAGTATATGATGATGTTTCGGTATTTGGTGATGATGAAATGCATTCATGAGTATAACATGTATGATATGGTATATTACCATTCAATAGATATGTTTCCCTTAATAAGTCTATGATGATAATATATATGATAGTATTAAATATGAAACTCAGTTAAAAAAAAGAGATTTTTTTATACTTCATTAATGATATGATAACCTTAAATAAGGTATCAAATGATGAGAAAAAAAATTATACATCAAATTTATTACAAAATAAGTGTATGAACCACCATAAAAATTAAAAATTAAATTTCCAATATATAAATCTTTCCATGCATCCAATATAACTAATTACAAAATGCAATTGGGAGTTCATATATGATAGGAATATTTGAGATATAACTTATATGAATATTCCATATTATTAACTTGGGGTGAATAATATAAGTATGTGTTGATTTTAGGAACTCTATTGATTAGTTTTGGATCTAGGTGTATGTTTACACATGTAGTCGAGTATTTCTATCTTAAATTTAAATAGATTAGTGTATCTAACTTAAATCTTACCTTACATGTCTCATAAAATATATGTATTTATTTATTTATTTTAAAAAGTATTAGATTCTAAATGTATCGATTTCAAGTTTGAAAAATAAAAAATAAATTTCTTTTATATAAATTAAAATAAAAATTCATTTATTTTACACCAACGAAAAACAATAACCTTTTAAAGTATATTAAATTAAGTTACGCTATATTACATTATATTATTATATTATATTGGCTATTTTATATTATATTATACACTATTAAGTTAAACATATTATATTGTAAAATATAATATTAAATTATATTATATCATATTAAGTTATATTATATAATATCAAATTAAATTATATGGTATTATATCACATTATAGTATTATATTATATTATATTATGCTATATAATATACAAAATCAACACTTAATCTAATTAGTTTAAAACAAAATTAAAAAAAATAAGATTAAAAGTAATTTTTTCCATGATATAAATGATTTTTATTTATATTATATTACTTGTCCGTAGTTTATTATAATATATTATATTAGGTCCATAATAATATATAAATTGACTATATTACTTTATAATAATTATATTTAATTGTATTAGGTTACAAATTGAGTATCAAGTAAGAGAAATTAAAAGTCTATAAATTTGTTAAGTTTCATTCCAACCGTAAGTTTAGGAAGAGAAAAATATATGAATTTGTTGAGTCTCAATCCAATCATAAGTTTAGGAATACAAAGGTGCAAATCCAATAATATGGATAAGTGACTCACTAAAATATATATACTTGATTTTATACATAGCGTTATGAATAATTGTTTATTTTTTTAATTATGCTACTTATATAATAGTTGGTTTCTAATTGCATGTAAGTTTCTTTGGCAGTTACTTATCACTATACCTAGAGATTATGCCATTGTGTGGTTTAGTTCATTGCACCATAAACTCACCAATTAAATCAAAACATTATTACATGAATAACTTTAACATTATTTTAATTACAAGTATGTATATATTCACCAACATGTTTATTTAATTTAATGAGATTTGTGACTAAAACACAAATTTTAAGTGGAATAAGTAGAACAAGATTACTGCAATCCATTTACCCTAATGTTGACAAACTTTTTAATGCATACACTAATTAATTTATTTATAAAATTTGAAATAACAGTCTAAATAGAAGTTTCCTTACGGGGTTACCCTATTTATAATAATTTTTCTCTTCTTCAAGAAACCATATTCGGTACCCTCTCCCTAACTGATTTCGGTTAATAAATACTTAACTCAATATTAGTTGTCAAGAATATAATATTTAATCCTAATAATTAATTGATTTTTATCAATTATGTTATTATTACCACATTAGCGTTTAATAGACCATATAATAATCATTATGTTCACTTTTAATCAAGTATTTTAGTTAGTAATAGAAAATATTTTCAAACTTCTTTAAGTAGAAAAACTTTCAATTGTTTTTAAATGACTCTTTTCAAATACTTAAAGAAAAATTCTAGTTGTTTTCCAAAATAAGAGTTCTTGGGTATCATTTTGAAAAAATTTCATTACTCAAGTTCATCAATCAAAATTGAAAGTGTTATATGTTTCTGCTATAAATATTTTAAAGAACATTTATCACTCCAAGAGATATTTTTTCTTTGTTTACATTAGTATATAGTATATAGTGTGTAATTATAGATATTTGAGTGTTTTCAATATTTTATATTTTTTCTTAAAAGATATTTCAAGAAGGGTTGTGAATTTCTTGTATTAGTTGCAAGCAAGTTCTTATAACTAAATAATTCAAGAATTTAGTAGAATAATCCAACTAAAGTATTAGACCAAAGTAGATTATCGTAAAATCCAACTAGTATAAAAAGATGTGTGTTTCTATATTTTCATTTTGATCATATTATGATTTTCTTTGATTCATTGAAACTTTATAATTATTTAGTTTTATCTTATATATCAAAATTTTTAGGAAGAGATTTTTTAAATAACAAGAGGTCTTTCTTTTTAAATCAACCTTCTTCTTCATTGGTGATTTGAGTTATACTTTGTTTTACCATTTAAAAAAGGAATACTTTTCCAATTTAAGAAATTATTACTTTCCGTGCTTAAATGATGAATGGATAACCTTTGAAGTAAAAATATTATATATATATTTTTTTTCTTTTACCAATCTTATTATTTTAAGTTAAAAAATTTATTGATTTAAAATATTTTAGTTACACATATAGCTATGTGCATAAAAATAAGATTATTAATTAGATTTGAAATTCCTCATAAGTAAAAATAAAATAAAATAAATTAAAGTCTGAAAGATAACTGTAAGTTTCGAGTAAAAGGAAATAAAAACAATTATTATATAATGATGCAGTTTCGGGTAAATTCAGGATTATTGAATATTTTTAATGACTATTTAAAGTATTATATAATGCAGTCAATTTTAATAGAAGTTCAAAGTATTCTATAATGGATTACGATTTTCATATATAATCGGTTGCAACTCAGATTTGAATTTCTTCAAAATGTTTTATGTTACAATAGAAAATTCTATTTCCGACTTTAGAACATCTCTTAGGTAAGTTATTACATATTTACGTGATTATTTATTTATTTTAAATTACTTTGAGAAATATTTTAAATATGTATAATCTTTTTATTGCAAGCTAAGCTAATTTTATCTTTATGAAATCAATTTCTCTTTAAATAGTTGATTTATTTTGTTTGAAAGTCTTAATAGTTTTTCATTGCTTCTCATTTATACATAACTAAAATTGAAAACACTTTAATTGAGGGAAAAGAATGGTAAGCCACACAGGTAAGTGTTCATTCATTACTATCATTAACAATAGAAAACAAAACTTTAAAAAATACTAAACATTCAATGAAAATTATAGAAAGACAGTATAGAAATTAAATTCCTCTCTTATGGTAAATACAAGATAAATTATGCATTTAACTCCTAAAATACAAGTATTACACTGCATCTCTCTTTTTTATTACAACACAATTTACTCCGTTTCAGTTTTACTCCGTAATTTTTTTAAATACTCTAGCTTATAATTTTAATTAATAAAGCACAAACTAGATTTTTCAAGAATTATAACAATATTTATAATTATTATTTGAAATTCAGTCCACTTTAGAAAAGTATTTGACTAAAATTTAAAAAATTTAGTTTTGCATTAAGACTAAAATATTTATGCCGATTTTAGCACAAAATTACTTTTTAGATAAAAATGCTCAATTAAGTCTCCAAAATTTGGATTGATTCAATTTTGGTCCCCAAATTAAAAAAATAAATAAATCATTTTAGCTTCTTAAAATTGAAGAAAAAAAAATCACGAAATATAATAAATTGGAGAACTATAATTGAATTTAACTAAATTTTAGAGACTAAAATATAATTAAGACAGAAGTATTTCAAACAAATTATTTTATTTAAAAATATATCCCAATTAAAACCAATTTCATGAAAATAAGGTGTGTTAAAATCAAGTTTACATATACTTTAGAATACTATATGCTCTAAATAAATGTATTTGGAGTTGAATGGTTGACATACAAGTAGAGGAAATGGGGTTAAATAAATTTAACTAAAATATAATTTAAAATACATAATAGTTTATCCATCACGGAATTGATTATTGTATTAAAATCAATATTATCGAAATTTATTACAGACAACAGCTTTTTGTACACGTGGTTTAATTTGGTAACATGTGTTGGCAGGGAATAAGGGAGTAAAGTGACACGTGTGAGTGATGAACAGCCGATCTTTTTGTGTCAGAAACGAGGTTGAGAGTTTCAGAAGGGACAGAAAGGAGCAAGAAAAGCTGAAACTGACGAGAAAGCATGTCCTGTTCTGTGTTTATTTCCATTTGAATGTAAAAAAAAGAAAGTGAGTAAAAGGTTATACCCCTTTTGCTATGATTGACCTGGGTTGGCTGCAATGTTTAATGTTAGTCAATGGTCAAGTTTGAAAACTTTTTCTCTTTTGAATGTTTATTTTGGAATTGACCATTGACCATATTCCAACTGAACATCGTTTGCTTGTAAATGCTTCGTTTGGATTTTATGCATATATCATGTTTGATGCATGGTACAGTGAAGATTTTAGCCAGTCTTCAACGATGTTCAAAATTATTTTCCCAATTTAAGCAGCAATTTAATGATTCTCAGGGTTCTGTATTTGGAAAGAGTGAAAAAGTACTCCAGATTCTACTAAACTTTCCATATATGCTGCTTTTATCCTTTACTCAGTTTGAGACCATTTTCTATATAAATGTCATTTCCCTAAGCCTTGAAAGCAATAGCAAACAAAGGTTTTTTGGTAATGGAGAGGAATATTCCAAAGCAACAGTCTCAAGGTCTTGCCTCAAGAAGAAACCTGGAGAGGCTGCAGTTGGAATTGAGCAGCATCAAACAAGGAGTTCAGTCTTATGAAGTGGGGCAGGGAAATAATGGAACTTGGGGATTTCTTAGATATGGTATTGGGGAGGAAGTTCATGACCAAACCGAAGCAGATGATCCCGAGTTTGATAAAGGTGAAATTGGATTGCTTTTTTCTTCTCTTTATTGTTTGAAAATAGTGGCATACCAAAAGTAATGAAAAAGTTTGATTGTACAGTTTTCACTGTGCACTAATGCCTTGGCACTAGATATTTTGGATGTGTGACAGAAATTATGTATTTTGTCAGCTTTGTGCATTTGTAGCAGTGCATAGTATGTATAGCTCATGATTTTTTTTTCAGTTTAAATTTGCCTTTTATGGCTTTTCAAATGGAGTTCTTGTGCCAGAAATGGCTTACTCATCATGCAGATCCCTTTCAAACCATGCAGGAAATTATCCAGTGTTCAATTGCACAGTTGAGGAAACAGTGGTTGACATGAAATTTCCTGCCACAGGAAGCAAAGGTGAAGTGGTGCCTGAACAACTTTTGAAACAGCTTATCCCCAATGTGTCTGCTCCAAACTCCAGTGGTATCCACCATGGTGAAGGTTTCTCTAGCAATGCCTCAGATGTTTCCACTGTAATAGGGTATGATCCTTCTTTCCATTTCTATCTTGTAATAGAGACCTGTATCATGTATGTATAAAGTGAAAAAGAACAAACATGATACACTGATAGTTAAAAGTGCAAAGCATTAAAATGTAGTTAAAAGTTAACTGTTTGTTCCTTAATAGTCATTGATAATCTCCTGTTCTGGGAAATGTTACAAATGTTTGAATATAACAAATTTTGCTGCCAGAAGGAAGTTGGTTTCCCTTTTCTGAAAATACAATGATCTTCTCCATCTCAAGTTTTAGATGTAATTTTCTAGTCTAAATGGAAATACTTGATAATTTTCTAGTTTTACACATCATAAAGGTACAGTGTAGATCGTGCATTGTTTATGGTATATTTTACATAAATACAGGATTGAAGTGGAGTTGCAGCGGGCACATCAAGAAGAAAATCAGATTAATTTTGATAGTTTGAGTCTTGGCCTGGATGAGACAGATAAGAAGATTCAACGTGATGATCATTAGTTGGCGTAAAATTCTATGTTTTTGTTTGTTTGTTTCTGGTTTTCTGTTTAGATTAATGTTATTTCGTGGTGCCATTTGAATAATAAGTGGGCATGGTAACTTATGTTTTGATTTTCATGAATCGTAAAAAAATTATTATGATATTTTTTTTTTTTTATGAAATATGCTCTTTGAATGCCATATTTCGAATATTGAGTGAAATTTCTGAGATCAACTTGACTTTGGCAGTTGTTATTAACGATTCTATAGATTTTTTATCATGCCAACAAAGAAAAAGTGTTTATCATCATAGAAAAAAGAGAAAATTTGGAAGATATTGATCAGAATGTAGAGATGAATGTGATGACATTAGTGTTAACCCATGAATTTTTTTCCAGTTGACTAATTAAATTATTTATGTTTTTGTTGTAGATTACGTTAACCATGTAATTCATTAAATTGTTCTCTATAAGTTTTACAATTTTAGAGCAATAAATACCCTGCATATGTTTTTGCAATAGATTATAAAAATAATGGAAGTTCTGAGAATATAATACTTTCTTTTTATTTTATTTTAATTAATTACCAGGCATTCGTTATTCTGCTGTTCTAATTAAGTAGTTTGATGATCAGAATAATTTACTATCAATTTATTGCAATCACCATTAAAGAAAAGGTATTTATGACATACTTTTGGCCTGGTTATTCAATAATTTACATAAAAGAAAATGTGGTATTAAATTTTTAATTATTTACAAGATTTCTATGTTAAACAAATCATATCGATATATACAGAATGTTGGTTTTGTTTTTACATATCGGTTTATAGTTTTCTTCAATTATATTATGTATGTATGGGATTATTTTTTATTTTACATGTTCAAAATTACGCAAAACAACTAAAATATTAAAAAAAAATTAAACATTTTACGTCAGATGTTGCAATAACCAAATTCCACTTTCATTACAACAAACGTGAAATTAGTTTTGCATATCTTAAAATTTAGACACTAAAACACTAAATTTCATAATCGGTAGTCACGTATTGCCCTCGAACCAGTCTCACGTATTTTCAATCTATTTTTATTATTTATGATGAATACGATTTATAAACGTTTAAAATGATTTTTTCACAAGAAAACACATGAAAGTTATTAACCAAGATAACTTGATTTTACACTCAAATATTTCTTATATCATTTTCGGTTAATTTGTTGTTTTTTCTAATTAATATGGCATAAAATAATATTTCAGTCAAAATTTCATGATTTTTAACACAAAACTCACTAAAGTTGTAAATCAAACCAAAATAAATTGGTTTTGTCTCTAAAACTTTTAAATATCGATTTTTAGACCGATTTATAGTTATTTGACATAAAAGAGGGCCAAGAAAACCTCGTATCAACTCTTTAAGCACGGAAATCACCACAGCTAACAAAGTTGCAAACCAACTCAAGATGACTTGGTTTTGTACTTGAACCCACTCACATACTTTTCTTTCCATTTTAGTACGACTCAAGAATATTTCGGCCAAAATTTCATGAGCCTTGGCACGAAAATCAACCGAAGTTGAAAATCAATTCAAGATGACTTGGTTTTACACCCAAACCTTCTCCACATCATTTTCGGTCAATTTATTGTTGTTTTCCATCAATACGGTTCAAAAATGTTTCGTTCAAAATTTCATGACTTTTGACACGAAAACTCGCCAAAGTTCCAAACCAACACAAAATGACTTGGTTTTGCCCCCAAAGCTTCTAAAGATCATTTTTTGGGTTGATTCGTGGTTGTTTGGTATAAAAGAGGGCCAATAAAACTTCATGTCAAACTTTCATGACTCTCTCAGGCAAAAAACCACCAAAGATGCAAATTTGAAAACCAACCCAAGATAACTTAGTTTTGCATCCGAACCAACCCCACATACTTTTCGTTCAGTTTCTTGTTGTTTTTATCAGTACGACTCAAAATTGTTTTGGTTAAAATTTCATGAGTGTATGAGTGATCGTTGGAAAGCCCTTAGAATGATCTTTAAATCCATATAAAGTTTGTCTGTTTGCGTGACTGTTTGACCACCCAAGACTAGCCTTAAAGTTGTCTGTATGCCACTTTTTTCCCACCAAACCGTAAAATATTTTAAATCTCAAAACCTAGTTTTGTTCTTGATGCTAACCTTGATCCAAATGGACTCTCTAAAGGCACGTACACTGCCCAAAGGACGTCTCTAGTTTGGGTTAGGGTTCGCATCTCGAATAAACCATCCTCAGCGGATCTGCCTGACCCGAGTCAGACACCGCTTAAGGTGATAACCTCCGGCATGTACATTGCCTTTTGAGGGATCATCTGAAGTGTTTATGGTCAAACCCTTCTCCCTCATGGAACTATGACTCGTTCCAACTCTCAGTATAAGGAAAAGCATGTGCGCTACTACCCTTTAATATATTGCGAGTTTGTTTTATCGAGTCGTAGTATCTTCGTTTGAACCTAAACCCCGTGCAAGCCATGCACGCTGGCATTTTTGTGTGGATTGATGGTATAGTCGTTGCCTCCTTATCTCATACCACCCATTACTCACCAAAAAAACCAATAAACCAGAAAACCACAAAAATAACCAAAATATCCTTGTTTGATAAAAGTCACTAAAAATAGAAAAAATAGGAAAAAAGTACAAAAACGATAGAAAATTAAAAATCAAAACAAATCAACACCCCAACCAAACTCGCTCAAGCCAGAACTACGTAAGCCCTGATTTTCTGCCTCTTGGTAGAAATACGTAAGAGCGAGTACATAACTGGTCGGGTGCCCCTTTTCCTACTTCATCATTTTCTTTGCTCCTCTTTTCAATTAATTGTGTTATTATAGATGTGCATCCCTTTTCTGGATAATTATAGAATTTTAAAGCATTTTAAAACATTCTCATTCTCATTCTTATTTTTTTGATCTGAGGTACCGTCTTCAGACCGGATAGTGGGGTGCTAATACCTTCTCCACTCTTAACCAACTTCCATAGTCAGAACTCTGAACGTAGACCTTCTTTTTGGTTTCCAAGGTTCTCCTTAAACCTTGGTGGCGACTCCATTTTCATTTAATCCCCTTTTTTCAAACCTTTTTCCAAACTATTTTAGGTGATTCACTGTTCGTCGTAGAACTATAAGATTTTTTTTATAATCTCAAGTCTTTCAGTCGCGACACATTCATATCAGACTCATAAACTTTCTTATACCTAAGATTGAATACTTTGCTTCAAAATAACCACGACTTGAACCAATTAATCTTATATGCATTATTCTAACATAAAATAATTTCTTTCATTAAAACTATACAAATATCATCTCAATTAAAATTTATCTCAAGCTCCACTATCTAAAATATGTTGAAACAACACACAACCTTACATAAAACTCAAAATAGTGTAACAATGACACCTTAAATCATATATCTTAAGATTCTATAAAAGTTATAAATAGTATCTCTTATCTATAATTTCTTATTTCAAAGAAAATTCTAACTCAAGCAAGAGAAGTACTGAAAATTTAGAAATAAAAAATAAAGTATCCAAACATAATCAAAATTCAGTATAAATTAATAAGTTGAGATGACCACTTTCTCAACTAACTCCATCATCATTAATGACAATTTAAAAAAAATAAAAATAAATAATCTTTAGGATAACAAATTTACTTTGTTTAAAAATCTTGTGGGTTAAAAATAATCTATAACTCCTCAGTTATAGCTATTATAAAGTGTAATCAAATTATAAAAGAAATGAGATTTGGAAAAAATAATTTAGAGAGAAGATAAGGATAAATTTTGATAAAGAAAGAAAGAAAAAGGAAAGATGAAAGTGAGAGAGAAAGAGTTTACTTTTAGATATTTTATTTCAGTATTTTTAATTTAAAAATTTAATAAAAGTAAATTAGAAATATAATTATAAAGTGTAATCAAATTATAAAAGAAATGAGATTTGGATAAAATAATTTAGAGAGAAGATAAGGATAAATTTTGATAAAGAAAGAAAGAAAAAGGAAAGATGAAAGTGAGAGAGAGGAAGAGTTTACTTTTAAATATTTTATTTCAGTATTTTTAATTTTAAAATTTAATAAAAGTAAATTAGAAATATAATTATAAAGTGTAATCAAATTATAAAAGAAATGAAATTTGGATAAAATAATTTAGAGAAAAGATAAGGATAAATTTTGATAAAGAAAGAAAGAAAAAGGAAAGATGAAAGTGAGAGAGGAAGAGTTTACTTTTAAATATTTTATTTCAGTATTTTTAATTTAAAAATTTAATAAAAGTAAATTAAAAATATAAAATATTTATATTAAGTATAGAAGTTTCCTTTCTTATCAATAGAAAAGAGGAACTTCCTCTCTATATTTTAAGAAAAAAATTATATTAATAATAAATGGTTAAAAGTAGTAGGTGATTATAGGACATTTAAATCATTTAATGTTTGGATAATTTTATTTTTATTGATATTTTTAATTTTAAAATATAATTAAAAGGTAAAATATTTTTATAATTTTTTAATTTTAAAATATAATTAAAGATAAAATAAAATATAAAATTTATGCACACGAATTTCATTTATATTTTGTTATAGATTATAAGTTTTTCAATAAATATTTTTCTTTATTTTTTATCTTATAAAATTTAAAATTACTTTGTTAATCGTTATTAAATATGTAAATTTTTGTTTTAAATCCTATTAAATAATTTTCTTTGATTTGTAATCCTAAATTAAAATAATTATTTTAGTATCTAATATTCATTTTAAATGGTTACTTGATTTTTTATTTGACATATAAATAAATAATTAATATCATATACTATTACGGATCAAAAGTGATAATTTTCAGTTTTACAGAAACCAGAAATAAATAAACACTTAAGAACTAAAGCTAAAACTCCCTTATTTTACAATGTCAAAAAACATATATTTTTAAGCCTTAATAATAACAATAATAATAAATTTAAAAGAATTAAATATAATACTATAATTGAATTTTATATATGAATTTTAAAACTTTATTTAATGTTATTTCTATTAATTTATGATTATTAAAACTTTTGAATAATTATAATTAATGTAATTGACTAAATTCTTTATAAAATGTCAAACTGAATTAAATTTACTTATTACCTGCACAATTCATTATTTAAAATTAAGAAAAATATCAATAAATTCCTTATTTTAAATTACCTTTATTTTAAAAATATATTTAAGTAACAAAATGAAGCTTTACTTATATATAATATTTATATTCTTCATTATTAATTGAAATAAAACATTATAAATTATTTTAAAAGTTACCAAAGATATACAATTATCACCATTAAATATAATTTATCTTAAAATATATTTTAAAGAAATTAATATTCAATGTTATTATTATACTTTTTATCTTAAAAAGTTGTGAATATGTAATAATATAATATTCAATGTTATTGTTATACTATTTATATATCTTTAAAATAGTCAAGATTTGAATAAAATGAATTAATAAATCTTAAATATATTCTTCTTTGAAATCTAACTATTTAAAAAAAAAATACTAACTATTATTGTTATAATTTTTGTGACAATTTCTAAGATTTGAATAAAATTAAATTATATATATAATAGTTTATTAATTTATTTTACGCTAATCATTATTTAAAATTTAAATAAATATCAGTAAATTTTTTTTTTGTAATTATGCTTGTTTATAAAACATATTTAAGAAATGTGCGTTATATGTAAATGAATATATCTTAGTTTTATATCCTGAGTTAATTATTATCTTCTTGAAATATATTTTAAAATATACAATTTAATAGGAATAAAAAATTGACATAAGTATTCATATAATATTCAACTTATTATTACAATAGATAAATACTTAAATATCTGTACAGCATTAAGAATTGAATAAAATAAAATATTAAATCATTTTTTAGATTAACTATTTGTAATAAAAAAAACTGATAGTACTAGTATATTATTATTATTATTAGTAGTAGTATTATTAATATTATTAGTATTATTATTATTATAGTATTTGAAATGTGAATAAAACTGAATTTGAAAAATATAATCTATATATATATATATATATATATATATATATATATATATTAAGATAATAATATGTCATTTATTAATTAATTGTCAATTTAAAAATTTGAATGATAAATAGAATGTTATGACTTAATATTAAAATCATGAAAACAGATGTTAATCATAAAAACATATATAAGTAACATTCAGTTTAGTAATTTACTTTTCTTATTAAATATAATTAATAGTATTAAATTCTATTATATCTAATGACTATTATATTGTTAAATCAACGGGATATAAAAGTTTCAAATATATATACATATATATATATATATATACATAT
>Ga0209700_100169_pt1 | contig 102748 bp, 37 predicted proteins | sample SiratroredBW_FD_187528 | JGI IMG/M metagenome (GOLD analysis project Ga0209700, IMG submission 187528) | Root nodule microbial communities of legume samples collected from California, USA - Siratro red BW (SPAdes) (version 2) | ecosystem: Host-associated > Plants > Roots > Nodule | place: USA...
AAAAAAAAAAAAAAAAAAACTGGGAAATGTTAGGTTGTTAGTTTAATATTTTGGGGGTGAAAAGAGAGGTAGGTGTTAGAAATAAAGTGTGTTCTGTGGCTTTCATCTTTTTATGTAACGTGAATTTAGGGTGTGCCAGTTTTTCTCTCCTAGGTTTTGGTGACTGAAAATGCTAAACACATAAAGATTTCCTTTCATTGGCAACATTCTGATTCAGATCTACGATGCATGCATGCGTATTTGCTAAAAATTGGAAGCTGAACTTTGTTAGCATGATGGAAAATAGCACAGAGAACTCAATTAAAAGTTCATGAGTTAACTTAATGACACTACACTTATACTTGTCCATTTATAAATGTGGATTTACCTCACACTTAACTTTCAAATTTTAATCATGTTTGAAAATTGTCAGTACCTAGTAGCAATTGCAAATTGACTTTGGTCTCCAAAAGTTACGAGGGTTTACAATGTTTGTGTTAGAGTCTTGGAATATAGAAAAAATGATTTGATTCAAGTTGGACTATACATGTGCTAGCCATGTGGCTTCTGACCATTTTTTCCTGTTTTGGTTTGTACTTTAGACCTTGGAGAGGAACTAATTGATCCGATGTTAACTGGTCAAGTGGATACTTAAAATAGTTTCACAGGCTTTGTCCAAAGTCCTAATGCTATATTATGTTTTGTTAAGAACATATTGTTTAATAGAAAAGTGGGAAGAGGAAAGATGTATACCACTTACAGGCTGTTTGGTTAAACCAATTTAGATAGATTTTAGATGGATTTACTGTACAAGAAAATATATTTAGGAGAATAAAAACTGTTTGGTTGAACTAATTTGAGATGATAGACGAGAAAGGATTTGTATAATGATATATTGGATGATGTGAAGAGCTTTGAAGAAATGCAACTTGAAATTATAAAATAGTCCTCTCATAAATGAGGTGGAAATTACAAAATATCCTTATAAATGAGTCATAATTTTAAAAATTACAAAATACTCCTTTAAATAGGTTTAAGGTTTGGTTGTTGCTTCCTGATAAAAAATACTTCCTACACTTAAAAAATTTCCAAAATACCAATAATGTCCTTGTTATTTTATATATTAAATCATTTTTCTTCTTTTCATATTTACACAATTCTCATGTTTTTTTAACAATAATAAAAATGATATTGGATATTGTTATGATATTTATAACAATTTAAAAAATTCAGTTTAACACATTATTTTTAAATATTTAGTTTATGATAACTAATTCAATGTTGCTTGAAAAAAATATAGATATTTCTTAATATTTATTAGATTTTTTTATTATTTATAAAAAAATTTGTTAATATTTATAAGAGAAATTAACAATTTTTATATTTGATTGTACTTATTTGTGTAAGTCACGCAATATGAGAGAGAGAAAAAATCATTTAATAAATAAATTTTAAAACGAGGAGATTATTAGTATATTGAGAATTTGTTAAGGGCAAGAAGCAATGTGTATGATGCATGAAGGATTTGCCTTAAGGTTTTTATTGTCCATAATGATTGTAATTTCAGAAATATATCAATTAAAAAATTAAAACAAATTTATAACATGTATCAAATCATTCTCAAACTTTCATAACCAATCATTTCAAATGATACTATGTATCCATTAATTCAAACAATTCGTACCATCCAAACACATTCCACTCAAATATCTTTAAATCTATTTTCTCAAATCCACTCTCCTAACCAAAGCCTTAATATTTTCTTATGGAGATTGAAAACATTCTTTAAATACTTTATTTAATATTCATTTATTTTTCTAATAAAAATATCAATAAAGAAGAATGTTTTTTTCTCTCTTTTTCCTTTTTTCTCTCTCTCTATATATTCACCAAAAATAATATAAATAAATAAAACATACAAACTACTTTGATTATTTAGTTAATCTTAACCTATATATCCTCGAAAAACGAAAAACAAGTCTCTAATGTGTATCAATAAGATTTACAACCTATATACATAAAGGTTCTAAGAGAATTTTTAGCATTTTTGTCTTTTGTTTAGAAAATTTTAATTGTGATCGTGTAAAATTATTATTTTTATCTAAGTTTATATTTTAAAAACTTGTTTTAAAAAAATTATTTAAAAATAAATAAATAAAAATATTCTCTGTATGGAAAAAAAATCTAAAGATAATATTTTACGGATAACTAACGAATAACATAACAGGTACGAGATAGATTATTTTAGACATGACGGTAGGTAGCGAGTAGGTAATACCTGACCCTTTCACATTCCTTTTAGTAACTGTATTTAGTACGTGAGGATATGCTCATATAAGTGTAACATAATTGTTTTATAACAGAATTTAAGATTATATTTTAAAATAAGTATAAATATGTTTTGTTGGTCAAGTGTGTATTATTTTTATAAATTTAAAAAATAGTAAGATTAATAATAAATATATGATATAAAAACATATTCTTTTACTAAAATATTGTATGGAAATATTTGTCTCTATAATCTTAAATTTATCAATAAATATAAAAAATTAAAGAGAAGAGACTTCAACTAAAAAGAGAGAAAGAAGAATGCGTGAGACAATTTGAAGAAAATAGTTAAAAATAACAGTGTGCCAACGAAGGAATAAAAGAAAAAAAAAAGTATAGAAATATTTGAATAATATTTTAAAAATTGGACCAATCATAAATTCAATTGAAGTACAAAAGTACAAAGTTGATGCTGTGATAGAGAAAACTATTTGAAACAATGTTTTAATTATTTAACCAAAATTACAATATTAAAATAGTGAAAGAAATATAATTTACAAAACAATATAAAGACAAAATTTGCGAAATGGAAAAAATTAAAAAAAGGAAATGTTGGATTTCGGGTCATGGGCTGGTCAGGCCCAATTATTCAATGAAGAAAATTAAATTCACCGCCTTTAAGTCAAAAACCCTAATTTCTTCTATCCTTTCACTCAGTTGCTGCGACGCTAGCAGGGAGACTCGGAGCCAGATTTCAAGATGAAGGTCTATCTCTGAAACCCTAATTTGCTTGCTGCTTTGATTTCTTGATTGGGACTAAAATTTTCCGCTCATAACTTCTTTTGCAGTTCAACATTGCGAATCCCACCACCGGTTGTCAGAAGAAGCTGGAGATCGATGACGACCAGAAACTGTAATTTATTCTTTGCCGTTTTAATTTCCATTGCTTGCGATATTAGGAAGAAAATAGTCATAAATGGCATAGTTTTAATTTTTTCCCTTCGTTAGTGTAGTTTTAGCAATTTTGTACGTTAAAACGCTATGCCGTAGTTGTAAAATTTTGTTTGTATACTATTCAGTTTCGTTAGTTGAAGAGATTGTGTTCCTTGTGTTACTGGGCTATGTAACTTGTAATTGAAATGTCTTGTGACATTTATTCTATGCTTGATCTAATAATGAATGGAGCGGGAATCTATGTTGCTGGATGCTATTGATTTTGGGGCGTGTTTTTATGTTATGGTAATTTGTTTTTTAATTGCAGACGAGCATTTTGGGACAAGAGGATCTCACAAGAGGTTCTTGGTGATGCTTTGGGCGAGGTATTGTTTTTGGCTGGAATCCTTCCGTAGATCGGTTGTTTGCTGAAGCTTCCTGATAAACATTGATCAATTATTGATATATTCTCCTTTTTTTGTTTCGTTACTTTCAGGAATTCAAAGGCTATGTCTTCAAAATCACTGGAGGTTGTGACAAGCAAGGATTTCCAATGAAGCAAGGAGTGTTGACCCCTGGCCGTGTTCGTCTCCTGCTGCACAGAGGTCTGACCATTTAGAAATTCTTGTTTTGGCGGATTATGAATATGTCGAAACTATTAGTCTGCAGCATTCTTTCAACTCATGTTCATATTTGGATTTGGATATGGCCTTGAAAATTTTGTAAACGATTCCTTTGTGTGTGGCATCATACCTCTTTGTTTAATAAGTTATGTTGTTTGATTCTTTTTCATGTAAGATCGTATATATTTGTTCTGGAGATACTTTTGCAACATTGATTCGTGGCCTGATGTCAAGTTTCATTCATTGCTTAAATGAGCAGGAACTCCTTGTTTCCGTGGATATGGAAGGCGCAATGGAGAGCGCAGGAGGAAGTCTGTTCGTGGGTGCATTGTCAGCCCAGACCTCTCTGTTCTGAATTTGGTAATTGTAAAGAAGGGTGAAAATGATTTACCAGGCTTGACAGATGTTGAAAAGCCAAGGATGAGGGGCCCAAAGAGAGCTTCCAAAATTCGCAAGCTGTTCAACTTGTCTAAGGATGATGATGTTAGGAAGTATGTCAACACATACAGGAGAACATTTACAACTAAAGCTGGTAATGTATATTCTATATGCAACTGTTCTACGTAGCCTCATGCACTCTTTACAAATAAATTACAAGCTTAGCCCATTTATAACATATAATGTTTACTGCTGCCTTTTTTCTGCATCTACGTTTGAATTTATCAAATTTGTTAGTATGAAGGTAACTACACTAACAGAGCTGTTCTGTTTTATGAAAGTTACTTTTGAATTTGTGCCTCTATAGTTTGTATTTTGTTTGGTGCCAGAATTTATGTAAATTATCCATTCACGGAGCTGTGTGTAGGAAGATAGGACTTTTGATAAAAATGTTTTCTTCACATCATTCGAAAAATATAAAAAAATGGCGCGAATTCAAGAGGTAACTCTTATGAGTTATCACTTTTCATTCTTTTAGATAAAAATGTAAACCTTTGGTTTGAGCATATTTTGGTAGATTATTTTTGGACAAAGGTCCCATTGGAGATTATTGTTTGAAATAACCTGGATATACAAGTTGTGATTGTAATTTGTTTACATATTTTGGTTGCAGGGAAAAAGGTGAGCAAGGCTCCAAAAATACAACGACTGGTCACTCCTCTGACGCTCCAAAGAAAGAGAGCAAGGATCGCAGATAAGAAGAAGAGAATTGCTAAAGCAAAATCAGAGGCAGCAGAGTACCAGAAACTTCTCGCCTCCAGATTGAAGGAGCAGAGAGAACGCCGGAGTGAGAGCTTGGCTAAGAGAAGATCAAAACTTTCCAGTGCTACTAAACAAGCTGCCACAGCATAAGCTTCTTTCAGACAGATGAAGTTTAACCTTCGCTCTAGTTTTTGATAGTGTCGTTTCAGGATCCCTTTTTGGGTATGTTTCTATTTTGCTATTCAAATACTTTTTAATATTTCTTTTATGCATTGTTCGACAGTTTAATGGAGTTGATTTTTTTTCCGGTGGAATTAGTAACTTTTTTAAGTTGATATTTATACTTTCATATTTTTCCTTCCCAACCGAATGACCGAAAGCTTGTCATTATGGTTTATGACCGAATGCTTGTCATTATGGTTTTAGCCTTTGAAATTTCTCTTAAAGCATTAGACTCTATTATCATGCAAGCACTTTATTAGTTCAAGCATGTTAGTTTAGTGACAATATCTAGTCTGAAGGATCTTTTTATTATTTTTTGGATTAAGTTGTGGGATTCTGCTATATTACAGAGAAAAATAATCTAGAAAAACATTCTTAATCATGTCAACAGGTAAAAGATTGTGTAGAAAAAAGCCTTTAAAATTATGTGGATTAAAATTATCTTTCAATTTGAGCGAATTCCAGTAAACTCGTTAGATTTAGATTAATGGACGGTCCGACTGAACTTTGCGTGGAATTGGTATTTATTCATTTTCATAGGTGTAGCTCTTTCCTAACTGTTTAGGATTGTGTACAGCTGCTCATGAAATTGCAAGAAACAATAACTTTACTTTTTATCTATTTATTAACCAAGCAACCTGATTCAAGACAAGGTTAGGCATCATATTTAATCCATTGTCGATAATTGAATAAACTCGTCCCACATTTTATTTTGTAAGCCAATGTTGGAGCAGGTTGATAAACTTCGGCAATGCTAAATAATGACATTGAAATCAGCAGTTGGATATTCATATTATATTTCTGTTCACCTGTTTCTCTAGCGTTCGTAGGAGGTCAGCATTAAGCATGTTTTCAGTGAGCAGAAGTCTTAATTGATTTATATTACGAATTCCCCAAACAAAAGAGGGATTTACAAAACTCCTCAAGTTCAAAATTTAATCTTTTCAGTTCGATTTTAAAAAAATTGATTTCCTTTTAGATGTAAAAACAAAATATTCACTAATATTTGAAAAATATTTATGGAGTTGATTTCTATTCCGATTACTCCACATATACCAATACTACCGACATTATAGTCATAACCATCTTCATTTTGTTGTAATGAATCTAGTGTTATATAATCACCACCACAACTATTTTTATTGTTATCTTTTAGGATTGTTGTAGCATTATCACTTCAAAATTTACCTGGTATCTCTTTGTCTATGTCTAAAAATGTTGCCTTTCTTCTCAAATTAATCTTAATTGATATTAACGACACGGTCACTTAACAATCTGAAATGAGAAAATGAAAAGTAAATTGTATGATTTAAATTTGATACCATAACTTAATGAATTTCAAATTACAAAAAACAAGTTAAAGTGAAATTATTTAACGAAAAGATTATTTTTTTTGTTAAACATTTGAAATGGAATTAAAAAAGGCCTTATTACGAGTATATTGCTGGCATAACATAAACCTAAAATCTAAACAAGACAATTAGTGAGTGAACACTTCATATTATATTTATATTTTACTTTTCCCTCTGAAAGTCACGACTACCGTAATAGTGTCCATACATTATTTTCTATTTGTGAAGTAGTTCATAACCGGGTCACATTTTGATTTAGCTTGCTGACTTGAATAAAGTGAATCATAAGTATAAAAGGGATAATTTACATATAATTCATACGAATATATTTATGTATTCAATAAGCAGAATTTATATATTGTATGTATGTTTGTCTTGAGTTAATTTAAGAATCAAACAAACTAAATTATATTTAACTAAAATTGTGCCTATTTACCTAACAAGATTACTTCTAATTTCAATTTAGCTCTTATTTTTTATAAACTGAACTCGTCAACTTAATCAATTAGCCAAATCTCGAAATAATTTATATAAGATGATAGGATCAAGCATGAGAGAGTTACTCTCCCTCTTTGTTGTGGCCCTAGAGTGATTAATCTTTATTAATCAAAGATTACGCCTTTGTTTTTGCCAAGATCAATATCGTGGCTTTGAGTGATCCTAAATTCATGTAGACAAATAAATTCGGCCAAATTTCTTTGATTCCATTGTAAACGGTGGTGCTACTTTGGTCAACAAAAGATTTACTCACTGAACTACTTACTTTCTTCACGTCACTTTTCCACCCAGCAACTAAAAACGTGGCAAGTTGCCAAGAAAACGTGGCAGGAAGAAACACACATGGCAACCCTTTTGTTTGCCACCTTTTCTTTCCAACATGCAGCTCTTGAAAACGGTGTCAAACCATTCAAGTTTTAAGCCGATCAAATTCTCGCAGAAATGAAACCGAGTAACAAACTTTCTGAGAAAAACAAAGGAAAAAAAGAAATGGCAGCCATGTTCATAACCAGAAGCACCCTCTTTCGCTTCTCAAAGTCTCTCCCTTACGCCCCTTTACTCTCCCTCAAACCCTCTAGGGTCACCTTCTCTTCCACTCCCAACTCTCCAGAGGTAAGCCCATCGCAATCACAACTGTATTTTCTTTTGACTCTTCTATTCATGTTACAAACTTTTCTTTCATAGTAATATACGGTGAAAATAGTACATATAACCAAGGTGTAATTTTAGTTCTTAGGACTGAGGTATATGAACCTGTATCCCTTGATTTGTGAAAATTGTTACATAATTTGATACTTTTGTGGTCTTAAACAATAATATTGTAACACATAACTGAGTTGTATCAACATTTTCTTACATACCTATTACGTGGAGATAAAGTGGCTTGAATTTGTGAATCATGAGACTAGTGGGGTAGTTAAGTTAGGTTGAAAGAAGTTAGGTTGAAAGACAAATTTGAACGTTTATATACTTGCAGTGGAGAAATGCATCAGAAGGAACGAGAGACGCAAGAAAGAATTGGACATATGATTCTGTAGATGGAAAGCGCCAGAGAGATGAAATGTCGGAGAGGGCCAAAGAAACGGCAAGTGAAGGCGTGGAAATGGCCAAGGATCAAGCGCGAGAAGCGAAAGACAGAACCAAAGAATATGCACACGACGCGAAGGAGAAGACGAAGGATGCAGCGGGGTCAGTGAGGGATGGTGCGGTGAACGCGAAAGAGAAGGCGAAAGAGTATGCGTACGAGACGAAAGAGAGTGCAAAGGACGCGGCGGGAACAGCGGCGGAGAAGGGTAAGGAGGGGGCGGAGTGGACGATGAAGAAGTCGGAGGAGGTGGTAGAATCGACGGGAGAGACGCTGAAGAACGTGGGGGAGAAGGCGAAGGAGGGCGTGCAAGGGGCGTGGAACGCTGCGAAGGACACCACGCACAAGATCAAGGAAACCTTGGTTGGGAAGGATGATGATGATGATGATGGTCATGGTCATGGTCGTGGTGTTTTCAAGGATGATCATGATGATGATGTTGCAGAGGTGAAGAGAAGAGTTGAGAAGAATTATGGTGAGAAGGGTTATTAGAGAATGAATGGCTTACTCTAATTCTGGTGCTGTATATGTATCAATGTTTAGTATATGTTTGTTTGTAGTGCTGCTTAAGGTGCTGATATATAACCTCTTGGAATAAGACTTCATATGTGTTTCATTTTCTATTGCTGTAATCAATTCTAAAGTTAACAAAAACTATGAACAATACACTTCTAAGTTCTAAATAGCATTTAACAAGAGAGTGCTTAATCTTTATTCCACGAGAGTGTTTCCTTCTTCACACAAGAGTAGGGTAGATTGGTGGTGATCGATAGAGAGGAGGAGAGAGCGTATCTTCATTTTTATTTCACGATTATGTGTTCTTATTGTATATCAAATTTCCTAACAAAATAGAAAGCTTACTTTTGTTTTATATTGTTCACAACAAAAACTTAATAGGAACTACTTTTGTTGTATGTGAGGGTTGTACCCTTTAATGAGAAACTGTTTCTAGGAAAACTATCCTTTTGACATACAAACTTGAAGAAATTTAATTAAAATATTAATATTATTGGTTGTGTAGTAGACGTATTTTAATTTATGGCACCTCTCTTGTTTCTATTGTGTATTACTATGAAATGAAACTGTGTTTTTCATAACAGATATTTTGGAGAAAAAACAACAAACTTTGGTGAAAATAGTAGAACCCTTTTGAAAGGGTCCAAATTGCAAAACTTGGCACAGGCCCAAAATTTCATAAACCTTGGATTTCTATTCAGGCCCTTGCACTGGTTGACTAATACAATATCTAAAAAGAAAATAATTAATACTTATGCCACTTGAATGTACGAGATAGATTATGTTCCTAATTTTTAAAAATATAGGATTACACCTTTCTAATACTAAATAATTAATATGATAAAAATTAAGTTTTATAAAATTAATGGAAGAAAAGATTTTTTTTTTCAAAATTAAACTTTGCCCAAAAGAAAAATATGTAGCATGGTTCTTCATTATTTACTTATCCATCACCCTCAGAATTAACATTCCTATTTCCTTTTCTCAGGAAAAATTATAAAAAAATAGAAAAAATATTTTAAAATTTAAATATTACTTGAAAGGCGTAAATTTTAAATATAAATTTTTAAATGATTTAATATGATTAATCTATTAACTTAGTTATATAATATTTGGAACAAATATTAGTAGCCTAAATAATTGTTAGAATGCTTGGATTAGTATTTTAAAATTTAATAGATAAAATTAAATTAATGTGTATCTCTTCAAGTTATTGATTTCAAGATTTTATAGGATTGTCTTGAAATTGGTTTCAACATTTTATAGGATTATATTGAAATTAAAATTGATGTTTGTATTGTTAAAATTATGTAGACACGATGACTCTTTCTACTCGTTAATGTTTAAAAACAGTGTAATCAAAGAAAAAATAGTTCCGTAATACTTAAAAAACTAAATTCTTCATTCCTGAAAAAATATGTTTTTTTTTTCTTGAAAATAGTAAAAACATAAACTATAACACTTCAATAACCTTACATCATTATTCATTAGTATTATATGAATGTGTGTTTAATCGCATATAAAATTAGAGTCTCTGTCAATTTCTGTCAAGTTAAGATAGACAACATAAAATCTTTTACAGTAGATTGAAATTTAGTAATTAGATCGTGATTAGGATATCATTTGAAAAAAAAAGAAAATTAATTAAAGTAAAAGTTATGACCACTTACTGTGAATGAAGAAATCGAAAAATACTAAAATAAATTAAAAGGTGGCGGATTGGTAAACATTGAAAGAGTAACGAGGGAACTTTTTTTTGGCAAAGAAGCATTATTATGAAAAGTTGGAAAATTGGTAAAGGGGAGGGTAAAAAAAACACAGTGAGAGAGAGAGAAGAGTTGACAATGACAAGTCTTAAAGAACCACCATTTCATTCTTTTTCATCTATCCTAAACCTTCTTTCTCGTGGTAGTAACTTCATCCTATAGTGCTATCATCTTTATTTCTTCAGTTATTCAGCACTTTTTGTTGTTTTTCTCTCTCACTGTTTCTCACTTCTTTCGGACTCAATTCAAACTTACTGTTGGAGAATTACGTCTTCTGATGCATAAAAACGAAGAATTGGAGTGCATTGGAAAAATACCGAACCAATGTAGAGAAAGCGGAGAACAAATCTTTTGGTTATGAATAAAAGAGTCGGTTGCTGATCCAGTTGTAACAGAATTCAAAAGATAGAAATTTGCTTATACGAATTTTACAGTTTATATTTGTTTTTAAATTCAATTTTAATTTTTTTTGTTATCTATAAGGGTGTATAAATATACGTTTATATCAATGGAAATTTATGCTTGCACCCAAATATATCAATAAAGTGGTATCAGAACTCTTAATTTTTAAGGGCATGTGTGAGTGTGAAAGATTAAAAAAAAACCGAGAGACGTGAGTTCAAGAAAAGGGGTAAGAGATGGCCGGAAATTTCATGGCTACACCACCAGTATTCTCAGGTGAAAACTTTGAGATATGGTCGGTCAAAATGAAGTCTTACCTAGAAGCGAGTGGTTTGTGGGAAGCGGTAACTTCTGAAATTCAATCACTATCAGAAAATCCAACTGTGGCTGAAATCAGAAATTATAATGAAGAAGCAAGAACAAGATCAAAGGCCAAAACCTGCATACACTCAGAGGTTTCTGACGTTGTATTCACAAGGATTATAAACTGTGAAACAGCGAAAGAAGCATGGGATACTCTTCGAGAAGCGTTTCACGGGAATGAAAGAACTCGGCAAATGCAAATTCTCACTCTTAGAAGAGAATTTGAGATGTTGAGGATGAAAGACAACGAAACTATCAAAGAATATTTTGATAGACTCTTGATAGTAGTAAATAAAATATGTTTGCTACGTGAAGATTTGCCTGACAGTAGAGTTGTAGAAAAAGTGTTAGTGAGCCTCCCTGAGAGATTTGAAGCAAAGATTTCGTCTCTTGAAGACTCTAGAAATCTCAAGGAGATCTCATTAACCGAACTGATGAACTCTCTGCAAAATCAAGAGCAGAGAAGAATGCTGAGAGAAGAGACAAAAATTGAAGGAGCCTTTCAAGCAAAGGAGAAGATACCGTCAGGATCAAAATCAAAGAAGAAAAACTGGAAAAATAAGAAGAATGATGAAGCTGGAAAAGGTGAAAAAGAAACGTATCCACCTTGTCAGCATTGCAAGAAGAAATCACACCCACACTGGAGATGTTGGTGGAGACCGGAAGTGGTGTGCAGATCCTGTAATCAAAAGGGTCATGTGGAGAAAGTGTGCAAGAGAAAACAACAAGGAGCACAGATTGCTCAAGAATCCGAGGATGAGAAGGAGGAGCATCTGTTTGTAGCCACGTGCTTTGTTAAGAACGTCACTAGTAAAGCATGGTTGATTGACAGTGGCTGCACCCATCATATGACGTATGACAGAGACATGTTTGTGAAGCTAGATGAAACGCACCATTCAAAAGTCAGAATTGGAAACGGTGATTGCATTGACGTCAAAGGCATTGGTGATATAGGTATTGAAACCGAGTCAAGTACAAGGATAATCTCTGACGTTCTATACGTTCCCGAGATTGATCAACACTTACTCAGTGTAGGACAGCTCCTAGAAAAGGACTACACTGTGATATTCAAAGACAAAATGTGTGAAGTCCTTGATAAAAGTGGCACTAAGCTGTTGACAGTGAAGATGAAGGGAAAAAGTTTTCTAGCAAATATGCAAACTGATGTTGCATACACTTCAGCAGCTAATACTGGACAACTATAGCACAAGAGGCTCGGCCATTTTCACTACACTGCACTAAATCAAATGCACAAAAACGAACTAGTGCAGAACCTGCCATATATAGAAGAAAGAGAAGAAATTTGTGAAGCATGTGAGCTTGGTAAACAACCGAGGAGGTCATTTCCTAAACACAAAGCATGGAGAGTAGAAGAGCTGTTGCATCTCGTCCACACTGATGTATGTGGACCTATGAAATCCGAGTCACTCAATGGCAGCAGGTATTATATACTCTTCATTGATGACTTTAGCAGATTTTGTTGGGTGTATTTCATGAAGCTGAAATCTGAAGTAGCTGATATATTCGGCACATGGTTGAAATTGGTTGAAAACCAATGTGAAAAGAAGGTGAAGGTGCTCAGATCCGATAATGGAACAGAATACACCTCGGATAAATTCAAGGAATTCTGTGAAGATGCAGGGATTGAGCATCAGTACACAACTGTTTACACTCCACAGCAGAATGGTGTGAGTGAAAGGAAGAACCGAACCATTATGGAGATGGCTAGATGCCTTCTCTTTGAGAAGAAAGTGCCCAAAATGTTCTGGGCTGAAGCAGAGAACACAGCTACCTATTTGTTAAATAGGTTGCCGACCCGAGCCCTTGACAACAAAACTCCATATGAAGCAATGAGAGGAAGCAAGCCTTCGGTACAACACCTCAAGGTGTTCGGCAGTGTGTGCTATTCTCAAGTACCAAAGGAGAAGAGAGCCAAGCTCGATGAGAAAGCTGAAATAGGTGTGTTCATGGGTTACAGCAGTGTAACCAAATGCTATAGGATCTACCAGCCTTTAAGCAAAAAATTAATTGTGAGCAGAGATGTAAAATTTGATGAATCTGCTGGCTGGAATTGGGATGATCCTAAAAAAAATGAGGCAGAAAAAGACATTGAGATCTCCAATATTACTCCAGAAACAGCCGGGGAGGAGTTCTTGGAAGAGAACCTGGATGATCACCCTGTTAGAGGCTTTCGGCCTTTGACTGAGGTGTATCAAAGATGCAATGTGGCTGTACATGAACCTGCAGATTATGATGAGGCTGCAACTGGCCCGAACTGGGTGGCAGCAATGGAGGAAGAACTGAAAATGATTGAAAAGAATGGAACTTGGAGCCTTGTAGACAAACCATTTGACAAGAAGATAATTGGTGTTAAATGGGTCTTCAAAGTTAAACAAAATGCTGATGGTTCTATCAACAAATACAAGGCACGACTGGTTGTGAAAGGATATGCTCAGCAATTTGGAGTTGATTTTTTTGATACTTTTGCACCAGTGGTAAGATTGGACACCATCAGATTGCTGTTAGCCCTTTCAGCACACCAAAACTGGAAGGTATATCAACTTGATGTTAAATCTGCATTGGAGGAGGAGATCTATGTTGAACAACCTGAGGGGTTTGTTGCAAAAGGAGAAGAGAATAAAGCCCTACTGTTGAAAAAGGCCTTGTATGGTCTTAAGCAAGCACCAAGGGCATGGTATAGTAGAATTGATAATTTTCTGCTAAAGATGGGATTCAACAAGAGTCTCAGTGAAGCAACTCTGTATGTGAAAACTAGAGACTGTGACAAAATAATAGTCTCTATTTATGTTGATGATCTGCTTGTAACTGGAAGCAACTTTGAACTTGTCAAGCAATTCAAAGTTCAAATGTTTGAGTCATTTGAGATGACAGATTTGGGAGAGATGGCTTATTTTCTGGGAATGGAGATAGACCAAAATGCTGGAGGTATCTTCATTGGACAGCAGAAATATGCAAATAAAGTGCTGAAGAAATTCAACATGGACAGCTGCAAGAAGATGAGTACACCGTTGATGCAGAATGAGAAGCTCTGCACAAATGATGGAGCTAATAAAGTCAATGAACAACTCTACAGAAGTTTAGGTGGCTGCTTGATGTATCTCACTGCTACAAGACCTGACATCTTGTATGCAGTAAGTCTTCTATCACGGTTCATGCACTGTGCAAGTGAATTACACTTCAAAGCTGCTAAAAGAGTACTGAGATATATTAAAGGAACCACAGATTTTGGAGTCACGTTCAGAAGATCAAATGAAGTGTCTTTGCATGGATTTTCTGATAGTGATTGGGCAGGATCTTGTGATGATATGAAGAGCACTTCGGGCTACTTGTTCAATCTTGGTTCTGGAAATTTCTCTTGGAATTCAAAGAAGCAAGATGTGGTAGCACAATCCACAGCTGAAGCAGAATATATTGCAGCTATTGCAGCTGTTAACCAAGCCTTGTGGATAAGGAAAATACTGGCAGATTTGAAGTTTGATCAAGAAGATGGAACGATTATCAATGTTGATAACCAAGCAGCAATTTCAATATCAAACAATCCTGTGTTTCATGGAAAGACTAAACACTTCAAGATCAAATATCACTTTCTGAGGGAAGTTCAAAGCAACAAAGAAGTTGTTTTAGTTCATTGCAAAACTGAGGATCAACTTGCAGATATCCTAACTAAAGCTCTTCCAAAAAGCAGATTTGAAGAACTAAGAGAGAAGATTGAAGTTGGCATCAAAAGAAGCAAGGAGGAGTGTTGGAGAATTGCGTCTTCTGATGCATAAAAACGAAGAATCGGAGTGCATTGAAAAAATATCAAACCAATGCAGAGAAAGCGGAGAACAAATCTTTTGGTTACGAATAAAGGAGTCGGTTGCTGATCCAATTGTAACAGAATTCAAAAGATAGAAATTTGCTTATACGAATCTTACAGTTTATATTTGTTTTTAAATTCAGTTTTAATTTTTTGTTATCTATAAGGGTGTATAAATATACGTTTATATCAATAGAAATTTATGCTTGCACCCAAATATATCAACACTTATAGATAAAGATTACCTTTATGAATTACAAGCAAGCTCAGGATCAAGGAAGGAGCAACAAAGGGATGGCAAGTTCAGGTTCAGCTTCCTCAACAACTCTCCATTCCTAGTTACTTTTGCAAATCATGCAGACTCAGAACTTTTCTTTTTTCTTCAAATGGCTTCTGATTATTTTTCTTTGAATGTTGGAGATTTAAAGTTGACCAGTAATGTTGCTGAAACTTTATCTTACGAACTAGGTTAATAGTATGTATAAATTGGATGATACCCCCACTTGGACTAATCGGATTAAATCATAAGAGTTGTTCCGGCTTTGGCTTTCAGTCAGTGGTATTAACGGTGTATTTAATTGTGCATGTCTACTAGGTAATTGTATACAGAAAACATAAGAACGAATCATGAAAAAGCAAAACTGGTGATGCTTTTAATAAAAGCACAGAAACTTGACTTCTTAAGGTGATGCTTTTACAGTGAATACGTGTGCTAAAATCACAATCCGACACAACATTTTATGTTTTGGTTAAGGCCCATTGAAATAACTTGGGCCAAATTATAACTCCATGGCCCACATGGTCCTTCATTTGAAGGACATCATTCTGCAAAACTTGGTGAGGAGTCCTCCCCAAGGACCAAAAACTATACCTTCTCGTCAAGGCCTAGTTTGGCACAGTGCTGTGCTGACTTATGACTAATACAACATCTAAAACCATTTAAATTCAAAGTTTCAAATAAGTTCAGAATCATTTTAACTACCCTTATCATAACCACAATCAAGTGTCAGTTTTCATTTTGATAAATTAATAATAAAACACAAACCATGTCGTAGGTTATCTGGGACCACGAATTCAAGAGGGTATGCAGATTAGTTAAGCAAAAACCAATTTAAAGAAATGTGATTTTTTTTATAGAAATGATTTTGAATTATTTTTTGACATGGCATTCACATTCCCTAGATGGAAAGTGAAGTAGTAGGGTGTAGGAGCAGTTGTAACCCCTCTATCATGCATCGTCACGACCATCTCCCTTCAGTGCATCATCACGTGACTCATGGCATTGGCATTTGCATAGTTTAGTTGGCATTAGATTTGTCAGAAGTGGACCAGGAAGGAAGGTGAGTGAAATCATAAATTAATTAATTAATTATAAGGTAACAAGTAACAACAACTCACAACAGATCTCATGTCCAAGGATCTGCTCCCTCCTTAGTTTCACTTCGACCATGTAACAATTTCTAAATTTGATTTTGAACTAAAAAATCAGTTAATCAAACAAAATTATCGAATTCATCATGAATTAATTGAGAAAACACTTATAGTTTAACTACCTTTCTTTCATCTTATTTTACTAATTTAGTTCATATGATTTTATTAGAGCATCATCTCATATATTTATTGTTTTTTTTTTCTCTTTTCTTCTACCTCTTTCTTCTGTTTTTTTTTTCTGTCTTTATATTCTTTTTAATCCGATTTACCCATCTAGACGGAAGAATATCACGACCGTCCAACTTGAACTGGTGAGAACACAAAAACGGGACCTAAAAATGTTGTAGGAACATGTTCCTCGGAAACAGTCAAATATATGGGTGTCAAAGGTTTGCCTACCAAGCACGAAATGATCTATAAAGTAAATCAAAATAGTACGTGATTATTACTATTCAAATCTCAGTTTTTTTTTTCATTAATATCTGTCTTATTATTATTTCAATAATATTAATTTTGTCGTACATAAATTTCGCACGTTGTACGATATACTCTCAAAGAACATATATTTGGTTAACGGTTATATAAATATATATTTTTTTTCTATTTCTGTAAGGTTTATTTATTTTCATCTTCGTTACAATGTAGCTATTGTAAATATAAGCTATTCTATATATTAAAATAAAAACACTAAAATATATGAACCCAAATATATTATGTTTATAAAAATATAAAAGATTTTATCATTCTTTTTATCATCAATAAAAAAAATAAAGGAAATATTTAAAATATTTCAACCCCTTTACAAGTTTGTTTAAGTGCACAACACATATGCACACATGATTTCTAAAGCAAAAGACATGTAAAATCTAAAACCAACAATTATACAACTCCGAAAGATTCTTAAACAAGCCTAAAAAACATTCCTCAATGACTTGACAAAGAGATTGTGACATAATTATTTCATCCTATAACAGAAAATTAATATTTTGTACTTTGATCTCCTTATTTCTTATAACTAAAAATCAGAAGTAAAAAGAGAAATTTAATAATATTCAAGCAAATGATATAAAATATTTTATTCTTCATTAGATGTTTAAAAATTAAATATAATGCATTCACTTTGTGAGTGTGACTTAGATGTGAAAACTATATATGATATTTTTTTGTTGATAAATTTTTTTTTTTTTTTACTGATAAAGATAGAACGAGTTTTATAGTCTTAATCTTCAGCCAAACTTCTTATGATGGAAAATAAAAAGCGTTAGTATCGTTTTCTAAAATATTATTTTAAATAAATTATTTTTAATAATTAAAATTTATTTAAATTAGAAAGCAAGATTAATAATCCTTAAATAAGAAGCAAATTTATAGTTTATTTTAATAAATTTTAACCAGTAAAAAAACTGGTCCAAAGAAATGTATTAGAAAATTAACTTTTTATATTTTTAAACTAAAACATATAATTAGATATTAAAATTAAAAAACTAAAAAAAATCGCTATATAACCTTAAACGTATTTAGAATCTATGGCATAAATTTCTTCCTAATTTTTTTGAAGAGATAAATATAAATAAAATGGAAATAATTTTTTTATGCATGTGTTAAATATTAAAATTCTGCAAAATTTAATTAAAAATACTTTTAAAAGTTTAAATTATTTATAAATCAAATTAAAATACAAAGAAACAATTTTTTTTTATTTTTTTCAAAAATATTTATGGAAAATTTTATTCAAATAAACCATTAATATTAAACTAATATGGAAAATTTTTATTAAAAATGTAGAGATTAATTATACATATAGTTAAATGATGTATAGATGAATGATACTCACTTCTTTATAAATTTCTTTTTGTAAGATATATATAAATTTAAAAATTTGTATACTATTTTTACTTTTATCATATGAATTACAGGATGATTTCATACTTTTGACTTTTAATGTTTAGACAGTGGTACATGCAAACATGTTGTTTTTCTTTCTATTACCATATAGGATTTATCATATTATGAGTATATATTGACAATATTTTTATTTAAGAAAAATGATTATTTAGATAATTGTTTACATACTTTTTTTAATAATAAAATATTATACACAGATGATAAAATAAAAATAAAAATAATAATAATATTGTTAAGTGATTTTATAAAGTAGAGAAAGTTTAAGATATCATCGTCCTTTTAATTATTATTTGTCTTGTCTTGGAATTTATCATAGGAGAGTATGAATATAAATTTTGAATTAAAAATGAAGAGAAGACCAAAAGCTGTAGCAGTGGGGTGCAAATGCAATGAAAGGAAAGAGAAAGAAGAGAGTTGAGCAGTTGTGACATAGCCACCATTTCATTCACCACTCACTCCAATTAATCTCTTTCTTTTTGCCTCTTCTTCTTCTTCCTCTTTCTCTCTACTTTCCTCACAGCCGCCTCACCCCTCACCCTTCTTCTTGGTCCTTACTCTACCCTATACTACTTCTACTATCATCTTTATTGCTTCACCTCTTAAGGACTCTTTTTCTCTCTCATCCACACACAAATCTCAGCCTCTCAGCTGTTCTTTCTATGTTTGTGTTTGTTCCCTCTCCCTTCTTTCTTTCTAGGTGCCCTTCAATCAAACCTCAAAAATCTCAGTGCACTTCTGAAGAGTTGGCCAGTCAGAAGGAGCTCACACCATCCCATTTCTCTTTCTAACCACTGTTTCCTTTCCCCCTAAGCCCGATTGAGACCTTTCCTTTTTGGACTTTGTACACGTTGCACATCAATACACAAATCTCCCAATTTTGCACACCAAGTTTCCACCCTCTCCTCATCTTTTTCCTTATACTCAACACTTCAAAACATGGAAATTTCATGCCTTTCAGGATCGTCAGAATCCACCGAGATTTCTCAGAATCGATCCTGTTGAATCAATACCATTTACACGCTCATCAGACATTCTTCAAAGTTTTTTATGGAAATTTGAGATACCCGCTTGTTCTTTTTTGTTTAATTGCGGGTAGGTGGGAACTCATGCACAAGGTAAGTTGCCGCAGTTTTAGCCATTCAAGATTCTCAGATACATTTCGCAGACACGTACAACTCAAATACAACCCCTCAAATCTGAAACCCCCCACACACTTTTCACTCGTACGTTCCATATTACCTTCATGCTCCTCCAAGCCGCCACCAACCACTACAATAGGTTTTAGAATATAAATACAAAAGAACATATCCCAAAAACACATACATACTCGAAAGTCAAAAGGGTCGAGAAAAAGATAGAAGATATATGGAGCAAGGAGGTGATATGAACAAACTACCTCAGGATTCAAGAATGAAGGAGATGCAACAAGGAGAGGCACAGCCTCAGGTTCAGGCCCCTCAACAACCGCAAAAGTGTCCTCGATGCGACTCTCTCAACACCAAATTTTGCTATTACAACAACTATAGCTTGTCACAGCCTCGTTACTTCTGCAAAACATGCAGGAGGTACTGGACTCAAGGTGGAACCTTAAGGAACGTTCCCGTCGGTGGTGGTTGCCGCAAGGGGAAGCGCGCCAAGAATTCCAATCCATCATCATCATCATCGGAGAATTCCTCTTCTCGGTCGCTGCCGCAACAACACCAATCACAAGACGTGGGGGTTCAAACCCAACCACCACCTTTAACAACGGTGGTGAGGGCTAAAGACCCTTCTTCAGTTTTGGCTTCACCTTTCTACCAAAGTGGCGGGTACTTGTCTTCTCTGGCTGCTATGCATTCGCTCAATCCATCATCACACCCTTTTGATCAGTCTCTGAACAGTGACGCCTTGCGTTCTTCCAATTTGGGCCTTCTATCTGGTTTCAATGTTCAGCGGCCAACTGGGTCAATTGGGACAATTCGTCCGCCGCAATTGTATCAAATGGGCAGTGGTCAAAGGGATGTGGTGTCTCTCTATGATCAAGGTTTGGTTAATCCATCATCCAGCGTGGCTAATACCAATACCAATAGCAGTGGTGTTTCTCACCATGATTGGCCTCAGGGCTTCATCAATAACAATACTAATGTCAATCATAGAGCTTCTGATGCCTCTTTGTGGAGCACCATCAGTACCACTATTGGTGGTGACTCCGAGAGGACTAGTGCTGGTGCTGCTACTGTTTCTGGGTCGTCTTTGGTCCAAAATCAATGGCCTGATATTCCAGGGTATGGCCCTCCGCCGTGATTTCATTTACCTGTTTCACCTTGAGAATCCTGAAAGCTAAGACATAGTTCTGAGCATTTGATTTGTCTTTTACTTGCTTCATCCGTTTGATGTCTTTTTTTAGGTATATGATCTTGTAGCATAGGTTTATAGCAGGTGTATTGGTCTTAGTTGATTTTGCAAACATTGGACTCTAGAGAATTTTGTGCTGTGTAGTTGATGTAAACCGTGGATCAACAGTAACATTTTATTTCTTCCTTTCTCATAGATAGTTGAATAGAGAATTTCTGGGTTGAGTCAGGTTGTTCCGAAACTTTTACATATAATATTTTTCTAATTACACACAGTTATCAGGTGAAGTTTTTTTGTTACGATCGATTATCCTCTGCCTTTTTAAGTTATTGTCTTGCTCAAAACAAAAGTATGATTTGTTAGTTTAAGCCAAAGTCTAAAAGGAATGTTAAATTCCAAATTAACGAGGCAACTTTGTTAAATACATGCACAAAAGGAATGATGTCTTTGGTGAAAAAGTTGATGGAACGGTTCCATATTGTGCATGTGGGTGACTGAAGATACAAATTCTCTTTCACTTTAAAGAGTCCCCTTTGTTTTATTTGCAACTATGCTTTGTGCGCTTTGCTGTTACGCTTTAACTTCGTCCTGCCTTATTAGCATCAGATTCGTTGTTTGATCATTAAAAAAGGATAATGTTTACAATAGTTTTTATTTTGCTCCTTTTTTCTGATATAAAATTGTGTTAAAAAATACTTTGAAATATAGAAAATAACGTGTATTAAAAAAGATTTTTTTCCCGTACCATGTATTAGGGAATGTCAGACAATCTTACTTACTCCTCCTAGCTAATAATGCATGCAAACTGTTACATGTCCTTGTATTTCGACGTTGCCGAGTGCAAATCAAAAGGCGCATGTGAGCTGCATGGGTTTCCCTGATTATCTGATCATTAACTAACCCACTGTCCACATGGGTGTTTCTTTCTCATTTTCGCCTTTTTCTTTTGGCCGGACTATACATGGTTTCGATGATGCTTCATGTTCGTTTAACTGTTCCATGATATAAATAGGAGCAGGCTTAAATTATAGGTTAGATGCAAATGGTTCAGTTGATTTTATTGTTAATTATTATGCGTACAAGTGCATGTTTTTAAACACAAGTAAATCATATATCAGTTTAAAAGAAAATTCATATATGAAAATGATATCTTGAGCCATGTCAATAGCAAAAGCAATGGCCATAACATTAGTATTATTGTACAGGAGCTTAACTGGTGTTGTGGAAAAGTGGCTAGGAACGAAGTGACCAAAATGTGTACGAAATGGCGGGTTTGTGGGGTGTGTGAGTCGTGGCTTTCGATTAAAGCATATCTTTGGTCTGCCATAAGGAGATCTCTAAGCAGAGAGAATATAAAAGCAGTGAAACATCTCGAGATAACTCCCCACTCTGCCGCATCGTTTGTCACACGAATGTGCAACTTCTGACACGATAGAATGCATCAGCAATCACTATGTAAAATTCGAAAAAACCACCACCCTCCTATCCTCACTAAAATCAGTTTTAGCATTTCATTAGGGCTGCCAATGTAACAAATTTGCTAGGTATATATCTATATTAGTGATATTATAAAAAATTTTCATAAGATGAACCGGCTTCGAATTTATCTAATATCAGTGATAGGACAGCAATTTAACAAATTTATCTATAGGTGTTGAAGAGGCCATTAAGGTGTTTAACTGATGACATTGTGATGAGAATCAAGGGAGGACTTTTGGATTGGAAACTCTTTCCACTGAAGCTTCATCACATTGCTGTGCGTGTTAACAACGGAGTAGTTGGGAGAAAACTCACAACAGATGCTTCCAAAGTGCAAGCCTCAAATCTCTTGTCAAAAGAGCTTGAGTGCATTAAAGACAAGGTAGAAAGTCATCTATTATGGAAATAAGTTGTGTTGTCCCAATCTTGTCTCATATTTGTTGTATTTCAATTAAGTTGAGTTTGAATTCACAGAATTAGCCTTATCAAAAATTTGAATAAGTTATGATTACAAACAAACTTCATATGATAATGTTAATAGGAGACGAAAGGTTATGAGAACAAGGAAAAGAAACAAGGAGATTCTATTAAGTGTGAAAATTAAGAACTAATGTCCTTGAAAAAAAAAAATGCGTCTGGATTATTTAGCGTTTATTTTGCTAGCTTACGAGTCTTTCTCTTAAATGGGACTAAAAGTAAAATGACTACAAACGTGGCATGTGATTCATACTATAATTTCTCTCACTCCTATCTCACATTTTTCTTTTATTGGACAAGAATTTTGTTCAAATTGTTAAGAGTCTTGTGTTGGATCTTATTAGCAGAAAAAAAGATAATAACTATGGTACTAATAGATGGAGGAAGTTTAATGAAGTTTTTGTTGATCCTGGTATATAATGGAATTTCTTGCCTATTTCACTGATGAATTTTGGTCCATGGTGTTGATGTTGAAGGAAAAAAGGTTGGAAATTGAAAGGTTTGTGGCTTTTGAGAGAATAAAGAAATGTTGGAATGAAGTCTCTATACACAGTGCCTTAGATATTTTTTGAGGAAACGAAAGTATCCTAAACTTAGAAACAAGCATAATGATTTGTACAGTGACGGGATGAATAAAAAAGTGTTAAAGATTTAAGTTTATCTGTAAAAAGATTTCAAAGCTAAAAGATTTAGATGTAAAATAATGACTTATTTTTATACTGTTATTAAACGAGTTAAGAAGGATTCTTCTCTTACTTCAGCTAGGTTCCTCCAGCAGTACCACGAATGACGTAGTCGTCTCCTAAAAGATGTAAATAACAATAACTTGAAGGAGGTCCTAGATAGAAGGTAAATGCAAAATGCATTCGAATGATCAAATGAGTACTTTGATATTTATGAGTAATAAATGTTGTTTTTATTCGACTGATTATCATTTTATTTGTTGATTAAGGGTATAATTCTTATGAAAACTAACTTATTTATTATCGTGCTAGGTTTCCACATGTAGTACGTATACATTTAAGTATCATTTTAGTATATACTTCTGATATGAGGTATGTAAGAATAACAAAGGAGTCAATACTCTTAGTTTCTACTACGAGTCTCACTAACAAATATAAATTAAGCTTAAAAGAATAATGAAAAATTTCCAAAAACCCAAATGCATGTTTTTTTTCCCCTATGATCTAAAAAGTCAACATATCAATATTTTAAGAAACAAGTTGGATGTTTAATTCTAAAAAAAAATTCAAAACTAAAAAAAATTCAAAATTAAACAACAATATTTTATAAAGAGAGTTTTGTCAATTTTAAACATCATAATTAGCACAAGCCATAGTTAATGCAGGTTCAAAACTAACTCTTTTTATTTTTCCTCTAACATTAGGAATTAGTGTCTTAAGGATTTTTTTTTTAAAATATATTATTTAGTATAAATCAAACAAGCTATAACTTTAACTCTTTTTTTTTCTCGAATTAAGTGTTAATAATAAAATTATATACAAGTGTGATTATAACCATTTTCCAACCCTAAACCCAACCATGCTCCAACCCTAAATTTATTATTTAAGTGGATCATTGTCAATGCTATACTGATAGTATTCTCTAATTTAACATATTAACAGTAAAAAAAAGAAAAAAACATTACTCAAAAGGCTACCTATGTGTTAGTGTTAATGTCATGGTTGATGCTAACATTTTCTACTTTAATATTTGTGTTTCTAGTAATGGTACAAACACAAAAAAATATCTTGTCATGGATATATGGATATATGAGAGATGATATACAAGTTTTAAATTTAAGATTTAAAATTACTTTGAGTGAACATGGAATGAGCAAAGTTAATGTAGGAGCTTCTGTTCTAAATGATAAAGAAATTTATAATATTAATTAGGTTAAGTGGGGTTAGCCTAATTTAAAATATACAGCCAAATTCAATCTACTTGACTAATAATTGAATTGAGTTGGGTCATTAAATATTTAACAATATATAAACAAAAATGAAAAAAAAAAGAGCAATAAAAAGGAAAGAAAATAAGTTTTGAAAGATAGTTTATTTTAAAATGTATAAATATATAAAATTAAAGTTTACTAATTAAACATTAACTTTTTTTTATGATTACATAAAATACACTGTAGTAGTATTACTATTTTTTTTAACAAGAAAAAGTGATATAAACGTTTTAGGAGTGCTCCAACTTTATTAAAAAAAAAAAAAAACTTTCCAAAACATACACAAATGCACGAGAAATCATGAAAAGATTAAGTTATAAAACATCCTTAATGTCAACTTTAGCCTATTCTTTCTTTCTAAAATAAGAGCACTATACAATGAGAAAACAACTCCAAAGATGAGACAATATGTAGTGATAACTTGAATGTCCAAGACCTACTTAATTATTTAACCTCTCTAAGGTAGTCAATAAGGTACAAACACTATTTTGCAAATGTTCTTTGAAACCCAATCCCTAAATCTTACCCAATTCCAAGCTTGTAATTGTGTCTGTAGAAAAATCTCTATCTCATCCACTTGACCACCCTCAAAGATGATCTTGTTCCTATGCATCCAAATAGTCTTAGTAAGTGCTAACTACATATCTTTCCACACACAGTTAGCTTGTGCACTTAATACAGTAAAATAAAAGCTGAGAAACTAACTAGTTATATCGTTACTTGTCACCCACTTATCATACTTGACCCATATTCTTTGTGCAACCTCACATGATAACATAATATGCTGAATAAATTCTGCATCCTTGTTGTACAAGATATATATAACATTAAAGCCTAACCCCTCTCTTTTCAAGATTAATTTTAAATGATAATCTATTTATCAAAATCCTTCCACCAAACACTTTAATTATTATAAATACTTTAAGACTCCAAACTTTACTCAAATAATTATTTTTCAATATATATACAATCATTTTCGTGACCCATTAACCAGATTAGAGTGTATAATCTATCTAAATATAGAGACTATTTTGCTACTCGTCTATTCAACTATTGTTGTTTAATAAAAAAGTAATATTGAACTTAGATATTCAAACACAAAACCCCTGTAAAAAGAGGACAACTTTATCGTGCAAATATATTAATGTCTTTTATAATGATTATGTTATTTTGAATTTATCATTTCACGTTATTCAATTATTGATTTGATTAGTGATCCAATAATTCATATCTCGAATGAGTGAATGAATCCGATTTGCATTAGACCAATATGTTTTTTTTTATTGTTGTTACTTTGAAAGGTGAACACAGAAGTTTTAATCTATCTAAAGGTTATTTTTGTGTAAGTCTATCATATTTGAGTAACATAAAATCGTATTCACGTGAAACACAAATTTTAAGACCAGTCTAATCATCCATATCCATATGTACCTTTAGAATTATCATAATACACATCACCTATAACATCTTTCTGTAATTGTATCGTGTCTTTTAGAAAGTGACAAAACTAAAACCTTAAACTGGAGATCAAAGGTTAATAGATAATTCAGATTTTATGTTATTTAGAAAGTGACAAGTCAAATCTTAATTTGTAGATCAAAGGCCAAATTATTGAGATTTAAATCACATTTTATGCTGATAAAACCCAACTTTTTCAGTAATTCAGAGAACATTTCACACTTACTTTTTCTTCATCCTAATATATTGTTATCTTACGTAAGTTTTAACAACCATTACAACCTCCGTTCATTGTACTTAACCAAAAGCATTGAAGTAATTACCAGTAAATCCAAGAGTGCAAGTTTAGTACAAAATTTGAGCTGGGAAGAAGCACGTCAGATTTGTTATTTGTGAAGGCTTTGCATTAAAGTGAGATAAAATAAAAAGGAGAAGGTGGGAGCTGGAAGTGGGGACCTTGTCCATATGTTTGAAGTCTAGAAATGGTGGTGTAGCATAGTAGTGTTTGCTTAAAGCTGTTAGTGACACATGCATGGAGGAACAATCCAGTGTCTGGCTTTATCACCACAACCTGATCCATCATGATTTTGATGTGTGTATGCGTGGGACTCTTTTTTTCTCGTGCTCTTTCACAGAATGTATCATTAGCAACATGGCATGAGCTAGTGGTGGTGGACCCCTATGCCATCAAATATCAATGGGATGGGACTCCTTACCCTTCATCTCTACACTCCTTTACTTTCCCACCTTAAACACCATTATTTTCCTAACTAACACTTCATCTCTTTCATGCTTCTATCTCTCTTCACACCCATCTCAGATCACGCTGTCATAAAACCTAATTTTGACTGCTTTTCACCAAAACAAAACTAATTTTATGTGTTTCATTACGAGGTTTCAATTATTACATATACAATCTTGTTTTCTTTGTTCTCATTAATACTCCTATGTTACAAAGTTTTTCACCTGTGCCATTGATTTTAAGTATCTTTAAAACAGGAAAAATATTGAAAACAACTTTAGGTCATATGTTTGGTTTTAAAAAATGTCCTTTTTATATAGTTTTCATTTTCAACCTTTTACGGTTTAAAAACTTGTTCGGCTTGACTTTCTGATTTTGTTTTCAAAAAATGAAAATATATAAATTAATTATTTAAGTTAATGGAATATTTCTATATAAATTTTTTAAATATATTTATATCTTTATGAGTGAATAATTTATTATATGGAGGAAACATTTTTTTTTCTTTGTTTCTTCGCTAGCAAATAACCTCATTATTGAAAGAAGCTTGAACAAAAAGTCCATTAATTGAATGTTAAATCTCGAGTATATAAGAGAGAAATTCCTTACCAATCAAACCAACAACAATGTAGTTGTTTTCAATTTTGTCAAATAATTATGAATTTATCCCATCCCCTCCTAAATTATTGATATTTACCACGTTAAATATCCTATTAATCCGAGTGCAATTGATCAGAGTTATTGTAAATGAAATTTAATAAAAAAACATTTTAAAGAAATTCACTTAAACTCATTAATTTTATGGCTACTAATTAATTACCATTGCATTTAATATTTTTAGAAAAAAATACTGAAAAAGATAATTGTTACTGAAATTCACTTTTATACTTTTGTAGTGGCTAATAAACAAATCAATAGTACGGGAATGGACTAATTATATTCCTGAAAACAATTTGAATATACAAACCAAATTCAAGAAAATAATTCACGTAGAAGAACCTTCCAAATCAAATTAAAAAAAAAAACTGAGTATTTGAAGTCAGTTCCGTAACGCATCAAATTTTATATATTAAGCTAATGTTTTCGTCCGAAATAAGAATTAATTTTTGAATTAGCAAATCTCTTTACTATTAGTATTTTCGATCTTATCATTCGAATATGTACTTCTTCAACCAAATTTTGGAGAACAGTCCTCAACAATTTTTCTATTGTTGTAGTTAAATAATCTATCGAAATTACTTTAAGTTAAAATGAATAATATGTCAAACATGGTAAGTCTAGCTATGTAATAAACTTGAGAAAGAAACGATAATATGTAATAAACTTGAGATCGAAACGATAATAACAAAAGGCAAGTATGAATTACACATGAATTGTGAAGCTCTATCTCAACTGATTAATTAACACTCACGAAAATCATTAGTTAGTTCATTTATTGGTGCAGAATTTTACCACAAACATTGCCTATTTTAATTTCAGCATAGGGTAAAACTCGTAGTAATGTCGATGACTAAATATGCAGCAACAACATCCGAATAAACTTTAGAGACGACAAAGTCCCTTGTTTAGCTATGTAACCAATACGTGCCAATTAAATTTAGACAATTTTAATATCCTATACGATACACTACTAACAAATAACTCAACGAAGAATATTAAATATTTTATTAACGAGCATTTTGTGCACCAGGTTTTTATTAAAAAGGTTCTGCGGTTTCAGTTCATACGATATATATTTTAATTAGTTTATCAGCATGATCATACTCCACCCATTTGTAAGTTAACAATAGTAAGCATTGACTTAAAAAAGTGAAGGCATCAAAAAGTCCAAGCAGAGAAAAAAAAAGCTAATGGTGGTGGTGATGGAATTTATTCGATTCTTTTCTTTAGTCCGAAGAAGAAGGCACATAATTCCCTAACACGCATTTCAACCTAGTTTTGACTTGGTTCCACCAAAACATTTTCGAACATTTCCCTATAGCTTTACTTTTTTTCTCTATATTTTTTGGGGGTGGTTCCGTGCGACTAAAGTTTGAGAGTTTGACGCTATCATAGGAACAAATTGAAGGCTTGACATCAGAGGCATATTTTGTTGTTGTGTTCCACAGAAAAAGGTTGTGGGTGACGACATGTGTGCACTCATGCCATACAACTGCCCGTGTCTGGTTTGTGACCATTTGTCGTGTTTTCATTTGGCTCCCATCGAGAATGATTTTGGTGAAGGCTGTCTTCGTCTAAAATAATATTTAACCAAAATGTTGTGAATCAATTTGGTGGGGGTGTAAGAAAACGCCAAAGATTATGCTCAGCAAAATATTATTATTTTATACCACTAGTCTTGAATAATTACGTTAGAGATTGTGTTGGGTGAAAACAATAGAAAGAAGTTTTGGGTCTATGATAAGTCAACGCAGGGGGCAATGAAGAGAGAAATATTTATAAACATGCCACGTTCACTTATTCATAATTAGTGTTGAAAAAAAAAAAGAAAAATAATAATTTTTTAAACATATATATTTTTTTGGATTCAATTATAAGTAAAAAAAGGTTTAGTAGAATCAAATATACATAATTTTTAACTATTTTTTTTATATCTTATTAAATAATAGCGTTCCAAAAGTATCTTTCGGTTAATTGAAAGTAAATTTCTAATGACTTTTTTATTAAAAAATTCCGTGAATAATACTTTGAAGAAATAAATTATTTAGATACGATTAATAGAATTAAATTATAATAACTTCTCTTCTGAATTAGTAGAAATATTAGTTAATTTTGCTTAAACTGAATAAGCTTCTTATTTTACCGTTTTTCATCTATACTCTACTATTAATGCATGATAACTGTTTTTCATTTTCACTATGATAGACGTATAAATTAATTGAATTCTAAGTAAAAAGTAGTACTATAGTTCAGAAATAATTAATGTTATCTACAGTTTAAAAAAATAATAATAGAGAAATAAGAACATTTTTTATTTCAAAAAATTCAACACTTAAGAAGCATCAAGAGAGTATCATTTTATATTTATACAGAAAATAAAAATGTACTTAATTTATAAATATGTATGCATATGCATGATTTGCAGATATGATATACATTTTTTTTATTTTTAAATAATTTAATAAATTTGAGGAGATTAATAGTTTAATAACTTTTTTTTATATCAAGAATATCCTGTATTCATTTGAGAAGGCACAAATGTTCTGAGAGAGAGAGAGAGAAATGATTTGTTTGTTTCTGCCTTGAAAGGTGGAAGCCCATTTAGGCCACGAATAGGCAATATGTCTTAAAACTCTAAAGCCCATACAGAGAATAGGAGAAGACTAATTTATCGATTTTTGGATCCAATTATTGCAGCGTGTTTAGTTGAAAAATTACCACTACTAGTATTAACAACTAATTAATGTGATAAATTCTCACTTAATCCTTCCTAATCTGTTAATCATGATAAACGTTGGATAATGGACATATGTAGATGACAATCCACAACCCTAATTCCTAAATCTGAACACGAGTTATTACTTTTTGTACGTAATCTTCTTATAGCTGTACAATGGTCGATGAACTAAATAAATGCATTGGGCGTTGAAATTAATGACAATTTAAAGTCTGTAAGAGATATTAATTAGCTGACTTTAATATATTAAGGCTGGGACTGCTTATAGACAAATCAAGGTTTCTAGAGGTTTTATTATTTGAACTGTTTACTATATTATTAGTTTAAATCGTTAAATAATAGTTTTTCTGAGATAATATTTTACTAAACTATCTCAATCAGTTAATGCTCTAACTATCTATATTTTCTTTTTGCTTTTCATCTCTTTCTTTACTCTATCTTTTTCTAACTTTCTGCTTTATTTACTATATATGTTTGTTTCTCGAGCATTCTAATATTGATTATAACTTTTTTTTTTTTTTGTAATTGAAGGTATCAAAATAGATTCTAACAGAAGAAATTAAATCAATCATAATATTATATATTTTTTTCAGATACATGTATATATTGGTTATAAAATACTGTTAACAATTTGTATAATTGATATAATTTGGAAAATCACTTATTTGTCTTTTATTTAACCAAAAAATTAAAACATTTATAAGAATACTCATAATTTTTTAACCTGCGATTTCTGTATCTAGCCAGCCAGGAATAAATATTTTTTGGGTTAATTTGAGGTTAACTTGAATATCAATAGAGTCATGACTTGCTAATCTATTTTCTTAAACCCATTCCATTCAATAATGAAAAATCAACTCCAATAGATCTGACTCTACTGAATATGCCGGACCACGATAACATTTTGGTAACGTGTATAGAATTGCCTAATCTAATTAGATTGCTTATTTGTTTCAATTATTGTGAGTTAGGTCGAGGTAAATTATAGATGATTAGACTTGAATTAATGTTATTAATTTCTTTTATCAGTCAAAGAAAGTCTAGTTGATTTTGTACATAAGCGTATCTAAGCTCTTTTACACAAATCAGTGATTATTCTTTTTGTTAACTTTCTGAGAGAAAAAGTATGAGTACGATTCGTATTGTTGGATTGTATCACTTCACTCCCATAATTGTATGCACATAACGTTTAATTTTTGTTGTCAACAAAGAAAATAATAATGTATATTCATAAATAAATTGGTATAAGAGTAGAAACCCTTCTAAACAAGAAGGAAATTTACAAAATATAATTCCCCTGTTCACTTTGTTCCTTTAGTACTCCACCTTAATTCTCTACTAGGCCAAATAACCAATGCAGTAAATGATACAGTACTATGCACATCCTATATATAGGTTATTAAGTGTAATGCTTCCACCCCATTCTGTTCTTCTACCTCCCAACTTTTTTGTTATGTGGTCTCATTCATCCCCATTATTATCTGCTAGAGAACTAGGTTCTTGTCTCAATCTAATTTCAAGAGTACACTGTGTGCGTGAGTACCATCTCCCCTGTAGTCTCTGAAATCACTTAATTAAAGCCTCTAATGCAGTGGCCTACATTTAAAATCCTGCATAATGGAGCTCAATTACTCCTCTCTTTATAATGGACCTCAGTTTAATACTATTTATATAAACATAGATAATATACATAATAAAATCAGACAGAAAGTTTGTTGTCTTAACTTTGGGAAAAGAATTACATTTCCAAGAAAATACTTGAATACAAATAGGACCTATAAAACTAAGAGAAAATTAAATATAACTGAGTGATCCTCGTATTTCTTGAGCAGGATATTTTGTCGCCCCACTGTGAGACTTAATAAAAACACTTCTCAATACTCTATTTTAAGAGCAAACTTGTAAGCCTAATGGAGAGGTAAAATAATGGTTTTGATACAACGTGGTGGCAAAAGTTATGTGATTCAATTTTCTATTTTTCTTACTTCAACATATATATATATATATATATATATATATATATATATATATATATTTTTTTATATTTGTCTTTGGTCAAAACTTATTATAAATATATTAATACTAAATTGTTATGCTTTTACAATTAATAGATTGTTTTTTTTTTCTGTTAAAATTTGACATTCGATCTATCATGTACGCAAATATATTTCTTTTCAATAACTTTATATCTTCAACTTTATATTTTTTATACTTATTGTTTGAGTTTTATTTACTAAATATGTCAACTTTAAATTGTTGAAAATTTGATAATATTAATTCTTTCTAATTTTGTTAGCTATATTAATGTTGTTGTGACAGGTAATTAATATTCCAATAAAATACTTCATGGAAAAAGTTTTGTTATACGGTTTTCAAATTTCAAACATTTTTTATTATTTATAAGTGTCTCCTTCATCTAGATTTTAATTTGTTTAAATATAAGAATTTATTATTAAATAAAATTATAAAATCATTAAATATAAATCTCTTAATTATTTTGTTACCATTAAGAAAAGTTGTGAAATTTTTTTATCTTTACCATTAAACTAGTAAAATTTAAAATCATTTAATATTATTATCTATTTTAAAGAAATAATCAATAAGATAAAATGATATATTTTAATAAATGGTGTTACGTGAGTGCATTTTTGCGCTTTTCTAATTTTTCCTTTGGATTCTTATTTGTAGTTAACCTTAAAAGAATAAACAATATATTCCTCGAGGTGATGGATCTTGCTGAGCAAGACATTGTCTATATGGGACTTTGCCTTCAAGTTAGCATCGTGGATATATAGTATATTTCGTGATTAGTTATCGTTCGTTGTGTCCTTGAATATTAGGTTTACCTGGTTAGCCCTTTAGATCTAGTCTTAGTTGCATGAATAATCCTCTGCTAAACTCACATCAAAGTTCGCCTCATTACTTATCCATGGCTCAGATTCTGACCAAATATAATAAGATCGGACGCTACATGACCCAAGATAATAAGGGCCCTTAACTGATTTCTCTAAGACCGGACGCAACTCTTATCAATAAAATTGTCGTGGTTTTTAACCACTGTCGTGACTTCACTTGTTAAAAAAAATACGGTAAAAGTAAAGGTGTGAGGATCTCTAAATTGTTGTTATGTATCTCTTGAGAATTGCATAGTATTGACGAAATGTCCCCTCTCACCATAAGACAGCATCAGTCCAAACCCTGCTTAAGTTCCTATCGTGTGCAAGAGATTAGCTAGATTCCCTAGGCCATCTCACAGACACATACCATTTCAGCATGCTCATTTGTTTTGTGTGAAATATAGGGGTATTGTTTCCAATATCAAGTATCTGAAAGATACACGCATAAATCAAAGCAGCAATATTCTGTGCATGGACCAAATCAATAGATAGAAAAAGGTTGAACACATATAATCACCAAACCACCGACATACATTAAATCATTAATCACCTAAAACCAAGTAAATACTCCCCCTCTCTTCTATACCACATTATACCAAATGTACCCAATATATTCCCATTCTCCCTATCCAAAACAAAAATCATTGCAAAGTTAACAAAATTGAAACCAATACTAGTTCCTTGCTTCAAGGACAGCATCACCCAGTAAATCCGCTACCCCACCTAGCTGAAACAGCTAATACATTACAAAATAAGAAAAAAGAGATGTCATTGCGTATGTACATAACAAAATGAAACACCAACTAGCATTGCTCAACTATGGAGAACACTGCTTGACGAGGTGGCAGCAACTGTGAGATGATGAGAGAAGAGGATCCGAGGTTCCTCTCAGAGCAATATATGCAATTTTTTCCCAACCTTGACATCTAAAACTAACAGGCTGAAGAGTAATTATATATATTTGCAGGATGCAGCTGACATGATCGCTCCGATCCAAACTCCTCTCACCTTTAGCTTTCCCATTTTTCACAAGTATCACTTTTCCTCCTTGTTTAATAAATTTTTGATGTAATTAAGTAAACCAAACCCATTTTGCCCCAAGAGAAGAAAAAATAAAAGAAAAATAACACAGAAGGGGGAGACAAACTTGAAAAACATGTTTCTTCATTCGATTGGATAGTATTTTCTAGATCAGAGAAGTGACTGAAGAACCGATATTAGCAGCTTGATCGTTCCAAACACCCAAAGCTGCTGCTGAATTATTCCAATAAAGCGAAGGATCGTACATGCCCACATGCTGGATCTGGTTTTGACAAGCACCATTCCACTCCAACCTGTTGTTTTGTCCTAATTCTACTTTCACATCTTTTAAAGCCACCATCCCTGCCTCACTGTTATCACCAGGCATTTGCAACTGCTCTAGTGGGGTTAAGCCTAAGCCATGCTGGAAAGTGTTGCTATCAACACCATCTTTCAATCCACTACCGATGAACTTCTGTTGAAGAAAAGTAGAGCTCAACAGTGAAGACATAGCTGGAGCAGTGGATGTAGAACTTGAAGAAGAACCAAAGATGGAATTATAACTTGAAAAGAGCGCGTTATTTGAACCAAACCCGTTTCTAAAACTGTTATTCTCACTAGCTTCGTTGGACACAACTCCGGATGAAAAACCTAATCCAAGGGCATTATTCAGCTGAAGATCAAACCTGGAACTGGAGATTCTGGAACCAAACCTAGGGACCAGTGGAAGATTCACATTGCTGGAGCTACTCGGCAACCCATAAAACAAAGGGTTGATGTGATTCGAGGTTGAAGCAGTGTCGATCTGGGGTTGCGAAGCAGCAGTGAGAGCTGAAGAAGAATTAGAAGAAGACGTGTCAATGGCAGCAGAAGAAGAGCTTGTTATTGGACGCTTGACACGCTTGTTTTTTCTGCACCCCCCTCCAACAGGAACGTTCCTGAGGGTTCCACCCCTTGTCCAATAGCGCTTGCAGGCTTTGCAGAAGTGTCGAGGCTGAGACAAACTGTAGTTGTTGTAGTAGCAGAACTTAGTGTTTGATGAGTCACAACGAGGGCACTTGAGGGATTGCTGTTGCAGCTGCTGCTGCACAAGCTCTTGATCTGGTTTTTCCATTACCTTACTACTGTTATTTCCACCGAAGGAACCCATCAAGACCTTGTGATCATCCACCTGATAATATATTACTAGAGGGTAAGAAAATTTGATAAAATAAAATATGAAGGAAAAGAAAAGTGAGATCCCGTTGAAGGTGGCGTTCTAGGGTATGTATGATAACAGCACAGTGGTGATATTCTCTTCCAAAAGCTAAGTAACAAAATTGCACTGGTCATGTATTCGTCTAATAACCGTGTTTGTGTGTGTGAGAAGAAGAGAGAGAAATGAACCTGTGGCCATTGGTTGGTCGTTGGAGGGATGGCCACCATTTTTTCACAGTTACCCGACATTTTGCTGGTTCCAAGGAATCCTTGAAAGCAAAGAGTAAACAGACAAAGAACAGATATGAGACTCGCTTCAAGGTTCCCAATAGTAATATGTAGTAAGAGTTTTAGAAGGGACTCAGAAGCTGAAAACTTGAAGTTGTCGATCAGCACACAGCAACATGAACCTAATTATTTATCTACTGTAGGATAATATATATTAATTAAATTGATCTTGCACTTTTACTAACCATTGTTATAAAAAGTAATCCAGGTTTTTTTCTTTATTAAAAACCACCGCATGCAACGCATTAATAGTATTAAATATTATATTTTTAATAATTGTTTCATTTTTAATTTTCAATCGTGACCCTGAAGGATAATGCTCAGGTTGCACAATTGATACTACAATTATTAATGACTTTGATCTAAAACGAAAAATTGTGAAGTTGCATGTCACGACCTAGTTTCACGTGACGATTTAAATTAGAATTCAAATAAGATTATTATTATAGTTAAATAGTTATAGTTTTCTTACATTTCAATTTTTAGATCATCTTGCCCTCTTTTCATTTCTTTTTAACCTTTATGTATTGTATATCACTTTTATTAGTTTTACGTTGATATTTATCTTCTGTCCGTAGTGTGTATACTCGTCTGTATGTGAAAAGCCATTTTTGAACAACAATTAGAATAATCAAAAGAAAAGTATTGTTTAGTGTACATATGAGTAAAAACAGAATGATAATTAGTTAAAAAAAAATAGAAAAGAATATATATATATATACAATCAATGATGTGATAAAAAACATTAAATAAAAAGAAATTTAAGATAATGGGGAAAAAATCAGATGAATATAAAAATTAAGATAAATAAAATGAGAAGGAAATTCAAAATCCAAGAGAAAAAAAAAAGTAACCAATGATTGATTTCAATTTATGCACGTTTGACTTTTGAATCGAGTATTTTTTTTTTTTCTGAAAAATCTAATTAATTTCACCCTTATGTAAACTTATCAGCTTGAATAAGATTAAATTTAATGGATGATTAGCATATTAGCTATTTAAATGGTATAATTGAGAGCCACTAGTTGAAAAATAACATGCTAGTTTATTTTTATTTATAAATATTTTGATAAATAATCTGAAAATGCAAAATGATGTAAAAAGGTATATTAATTTGTTTATAAATGAAATATTTTTTTATTAGAAATATATATTTTTAAGGTAATTTTTTTTTAGTTTTTTTTTCAAACACTTTGAATTCTTTTCATTTTTTATAAAGATAAAATATGTTATTAAAATTTAAAATAACTTATGTTATAACCAAAATACATATAAAAGTTAAAAATATTTGAACATAAAGTAATAACTAAATAAGTTATCTTATTCTATTTATTGTATTTATAATTTTGAATTGGAATAATAAATATTTCGACACCTGTAGTTTTTTTTTAAAAAAAAAGTATTTATGTAGATTTTTACATTTTACGAAACCTGTCATCTAACATCTAATATTTGAGTACAAAATGACAACGTATTTTGAGTTTATAACTGATACGAAATTTAATTCAGAGAAAGAAGATAAGAGTGAAGATAAATTGGTAAAAAAAATAAAAAAAAGCTTATTATTTGAAAAAAGATTTAGCTTATAAATTATTAATTTGTAAAATGAGCTATCCTGTTGTATAAAAAAGAAAACTATATTTAAAAATATATTAAAATATTACGAAAGCTTAATTTGACAGTTGGATCTATAACCTCTTTTATATAAAACCAGCAACGGTTAAAGTTACGCTAATGCAATTTGATATTCTGGTATTACATGTCTGTGAGTTACAGAGACCAAGAGTAACGTGAGTCCGTGCATCACCACCTAACATTCCCTCCTTCTTCTACACATTACACACACAATCTGATAAATAGGTACGAAGAGGGAATCCCTATGAGCAAAAGAATCTCACTTCCACTTTCTTTATTAATCACTGCACTAATTTTAATTCAACCAATTAGATTTCAACGTGTTAAATGGTTCTATTATTTTTGTTCAATAATATTAATGTGAAATCTCAACTTCACCAAAATATGAGAAAACATGAAATTTGTATTTAAAAAAAAAAAGAAGAGTAAAAGTTAGAACGATATATTTGCATTATCATGGACTAAAAGGTTCCAAATGAAAGGGACAAAAAGCCATCACGTTAAAGAACATAGGAAGGCCACGCTTTGCTCTTAAGAACCTCTTTCTAAGATCCTTCTCTCTTCTCTCCCACATGATTTGGCCACTACATTTCTTGTTTATCAAACATTGAATAAACACTCATTTCATAAGAATCATTAGAAAATTTAAATTGTTAAAATTCTTTAAAATGTTAAAATTTTCTTAGTAGTATAAAACATTATATATATATATTTGTAGTACACTTTTCTAACACTTGATCTCATCTTTTTTTATACGGAGAAGTTGTAGTAATTAAAATTTTGAAGGAAAGGTGATGAAACCGTTAATGGGGTTGTCAGAGAGAGAGAGAGAGAGAGGTGCAGAATCATGTGGTGGCAGCTCAGCTTCTAAGGAAAAGGAATTAAAGTGAGATAAAGCAAAGCAGAGATGGGGAACAAATGGATTTTGTAGTCTCCCAAGGGATCTCCTACTCCTCTCAACTTCCCATCATTATTCTTCACCACTTCAATTCTATTTTATTGAACTTTCATTTTTCTATTCTTGCTTTTATTACACCCTTAAAAAATCATTCAAATATAATAAGGAGGCATTAGATAAATTTAAGGAAATTAGAAAATAATAATGTTTACTGTGGGTGATTGAATTTGAAATATTTAAGGATTAGAAGAGAAGAGAGTTAGGGAAGGAGGTGAAAGTGGGAGCTAGGTAGCCACAGAGGCACACCCACTACTTGGTAGTGAGTAGTCACTGGGGACCCCATGAAGAGATTCCAATTTGACAAGCAAGCATGAAAGAAACCCAACGCGCACGTTAAAGGCAACCCTCTAATTCTGCAAACAGATAGAGAGAGAAAGAACATAGTAAAAAGCTTAGGGGACCAAACCCAACCCATCAAAACCTGACACCAATGCACCCTAAACAACGTGCAGACAAAGATCTCACTCTCCTCCATTTCAGATTCATTTTTCTTATTATTTTTCATGTCTGCACGTCTAATTACCCTTATGCCCTCCCTCTCTTTTGTCCTTTTCCTTCCAACGCTCACTTCTACTGTCTATGCAACAGGCACGCTTTTGTCCCAGGGTGCCCCAATAATTCTATTTCTCTTCTTCATTACCTCTCTGCACTATGTTTACCCTAAAATGGATAAAAACGAATGGATTTTCTTCCACTCTCATATTTCTCTGCAACTCACTCCTCATCTAGTGCAATGCATATACCCTGATCCAAATATGTCAGAAATAAATAATATAATATAAATTATAAAACTTCTTACTTTTAGTTTGACACGCTTGTAAGATCATTTGATTAATCAATACTGTGTAACATCGTTAAAGAACCTCTTATCTTCCATTAGGTTGATATGGAGATAATCTTAAATAATTAATTAAAGAATTTCTACATCAACCTTTGATCATCTTTCTTCTATAAACACAAAATCTTGAACTCAAATATTAAACCTTTCTTTAGATCTTAATTTAACAATTGTGATACTTAAATATGATTAAAATCTCACTCTTATGAGCCTTTTTGATTGGAAGTTTTTGATAGGATACGAGGAAAATGACATTAGTAAATAATCTTTCAAAATCATATTATTGTATTAAAATATTTATTTTATTTATGCCAGATAAAACGTGTTTTGCTTTATGCATATGTTAACATTAATTTTGCATAATAAGATCTTAAAGACTAATCCAAAATAGTAAAGGAAACATGAAAAGCAACTAAAAGACAATTTAAAAATTTCAGAATTTCTTCTTTTCTCGTGAAGAATATCATCAAGATAAATCTTTCGAGCAAATTTTCCGAACAAATTCATTCCAATACATATTTTTAAAAATCGAAAGAATAGGAAACAATCTCATAATATATTTACCAAAAGTCATGCATTATTGAAGGTTGAATATATTACTTCATTCGTTGTCCTTATCTTAAAATTCTAGGCTTGTAAAAGTCACACGAACATGAGATACTATACCAATAACAAATTTTTTCTTTTTAAGACTATCAATAACCCTCTTTTACATTCTATGCAGACTTTGTAGAGAATTCCGCATATGAAAGAAAGTGTTTAACATTAATTTATATTTTATAAATGATAAAATATTTGCTTTAAAAATATACATAATATAAAAAAGAATATATTACTATTTGATATATTTATAATCTTGGGATGGATCAACTAACTTTTGTCTAACTGAGTTCTTAAAATAGGAACGTTAGAGACTCTTTATCAAATGATTTAGATAGATTTTAAGATATCGTTTCTTGTATGTAAAAGAATATGTTTTTCACTCTTGCTAACATTATTGTTGTTAAAAATGAAATATTACAAAAATAAAAAACCAAATCGTAACAAAAAAAATTAAAAATGTTAAAATACAAAAGAGATATAGAAACTCTAAAATACTTTATTAATGAAGAGGAGCTGATATGGTTAAGAATGATTATCTCTCTTTTTTTTCTTATTCCAATTTCTTCTTTTCTAGCATTTCGAAAATTTCTTTATCAGTCAATAAATTCACAAGCATTTTGATCAATTTTTTTCACTACCATTTGATATATTCGTTGGTTATTATCTTTTCATATCCCAAAAATATTTAAACGTGAAAGAAAACCAAAACCACTAATAATTGAGAGCAGATTACCAAGACACACTATAATTTTCATAAGATGTTGAAGACGGTAGAAATTGGTTGCTAACATTAATGTTCAAGTAAAAATTTATAAGAGATAACATGAAATGAAATGAATTGGAAAATAAAAATATTTATAATTTCAATGAATAATAGTTTAAAATTTTGAGATTTGAAAATTACTATTGTATAGATTATTATAAACCTCCATTTATCCTAAAAAATAAAAATTTATTAATAACAAAAATATGACAAAATTAATAAATTTATTTAATGTTGCCTAGTATACAACATACAATACCTATGGAATCACGCCCAGAGCCAATTGCAATCAACCATATTTAAACGAAATGTCTTGGCCTATTACAATAATATTGTTAAAATATCAACGTTATCCACTTTGATATTGCGATCAATAACAGAAAACAAAAGTGGTTGAAAATTAACCACTTAGTTGTTGCATCCATTATTTTTTCTTTTCCTATTAAGTCTTGTATTATTTATTGTATTAGGGGTATCTCCAGTTCAGAATGGAGTAATCTTTAAAATACTAATTAAGAAGTATTTAAGGGATTCAACTCTCTCAATACATGTTTTTTTTTTTCATAGACCGCTATTTTGTATCCAACTTTGGACAATATAGGATAAGATTATTTGTTAATCAGGTTATAATTGATGTAGGCTCTTTGAATAATATTTCACTAGAATATTTTAACTATGTGTATTTATAACATTACTTTCTTATCTCCATCATAGCAAGGAGGGGAAAACTTTATTATCCTTTATTTAAAAGAAATGTTACACTACTACACATCACACGTTCTATATTTGTTTTTTTTTTCCACTTTTTATATCATTATAAAACTGGTGTGTATTTTATCAATATAAAAATTAAGACTTCCTTGAAGTAGTTGAACAATGAATTCGATGAATATTTAAATGTCATATTATATCAGTTTTCATAACCTGTATGGTGAACATTATGATATTGGTACTATATTTTCTGAAACATCCTTTTTTTAACTGATGAAATGTTATAAAATGGTATTTTCCCACTGGTGGTAGTTTTGTTGGCAAATTTGTGTTCCGTGGTTCCTGCTTTTTGTACTGTTAATTGCTTATAGATCGAGGTGTGCAATATAAAATGAGCAACTTGACAATAGTGGACTGTAAATTAACAGAGAAAAGTGAATAGTGACACCAGAAAAATGGACCACAGGCATGAATCAAGCATATAAAATTCCTGTATACGGTCTTTTGATACAGAATCTATCACTAATATCAACTCACTTTGGCTTCGACTGTTTCCTTAAGAAAGTTTCAACTCCCTTCAATCCCGCGGTGTTTGAGAATGTTGGCTAGGGATTATTTTATAGTATTATTATACTGTGATGTCTTGCACACTATTTTAATCTTTTCCTCGGAATCCATTTGTTTGAATATTCTTCCACTTTGACAATATTATGAGACTAATTGGTATTATTGAAAGTGTGAAAATAGTAGTAAGAAAATCGAAAGGATAATGATCGCAAGCAACCTGTCAACAGGTCTTATTTGCAAATATAAAATTTGTGTGTCAGCATTATTATATGATTAATGACTATCTAAATGATCACACCTTCGTAATTATGTGTTTACTCAAATTCCCTTGTTTTGTATTCTTCTTCTTGTCTGTTATACACAGTTGCTGCGAGGCATGATGTATGGCCAGAAAGTAATTTTCAGTGAGTGATAAATTTAGTACCAATGGGTCCTCACTATGATTTTCATAGAAATTGTATTCAAGTTAGGTCCACAAACCTTACACCGCAACGTTTCCTACAAAACTCCAACACAGGTTGTAGGTGTTGTCCTTTCTAAACCAGTAGTTAATCACCTTCTAGTGTATACATATATATATGTAAATAAATATATATATAATTTTTGTGATTATGATTGACCTGATTAAACTTAGTTTGGATTTTAGCCATTATAATTTCATTCCGTTTATGTTCTGGTCCTTCTGCCACCTGCAATAAGCCATGTGTACTCTAGAACAGAAAAACATCAAAACTGATGTTGAATGAATTACAAGGACTCAAATTCAAATAGAATTTCCATAAGAATCCAATATAGAAATAAATAAGAATCGAGCTAAATCATAAAATAAATATATTTAGTCCAAAAATATAATAATAACCACCAAGAGTGCGCTTAGATTATGTGAATCTGCTGAGAATTTCGGGTGCTAAAAGCCAAAATTTGTGACTACTGATAACTACAGGGACAGGATCGTAAACTTGTTTTAACTAATGGGGAAATATAATATTCTAGTTCTTTTGATGCCTTTGGTTAAGTAAAATTTTGTAGTACAAACCTGAAGGTAGGAGCTATAATTAACTAGAGAATGTTAGTTTAAGACTGAGTGAATCATTGTAATTTTTTGCTATCTTAACTAGAGTATGTATTTACATGATTCTAGTCCTCTTTGCAATGCACCATTTGGATTTTTATAAACATATCTTGCACAAACCTCAAAATTGGTTTACACAATGAAGAAACTTGTGTAATTAAGTTCATGATATCTGGCATAAACCAAGAAGAGTTACTATATGATTGGTTTCGCACCCTGTAAGAAAATCCACATCCTAGATTCCCATGTTCCCTACTTTCCATTAAACATTATGCAAACACATTGCATCCTCTTTCTTTATCATTCCCATAATAATTATATCCTTAGTTAGAAATGCGCTGGACCAGTGATTTCAACTGCAGAATCTCCCATCATCAGATAACTTCGTAGTCATCATGTTTCTAAGCTTAGAATCAGCCAAATGGTGAGTGAGATATGAAATAAATTTTGAAAGAGATTTTTTTTCCTCTTTCAATGAAAGTATTATATGTTAAACTAGTAAACAGATATATAACATGATTTTTTTTTTCTTCGAAAACGCATAGAAAAAAACTAAAAGTAAAACTAGAGGAAATGATAAAATAAAGGAAGGACTTCATAGAGAAAGATATTCCTAAAAGAATTAGTTTTAAACCTGATTTAAATAGTATAATCCCATTTAGAACCCATGCAATGGGATATTTTTCATGTGAGAACAATCTTAAGTTTGAAATTCTAAAATTTTATTATACCTTATATTAGGTTATATCTTCTAAAATTTTCTTATTCTTCTTAAATACCTTGGATAAGTGTACCAAAATTAATAAATAGTAAATTAAAGTTTTAATTTATTTTAAATAAAATAAAAATAGATATGGAAAGATATAGAAAAAATATTATACCAATATAAAAAAAACTAATAAAAAAATCTTAAAATAATAAAATATGAGTCAGATCGATATAAAGAATAGACGCAATCTTCAATCCAAAATCTTAAAACAATAAATTTATAGTTTATTATTTTATTATATTTTATTCAACTTTCTCTATTTCTATTATATATTACATTATATATTATTCAACTTTTTCTATTATTATTATATATGAGATTGACTTAAACTCACACTTAACTCATTCATTATTATAAAATAAATTCTTTAAAGATATCTAATCAAAATCAATCAATTTCTAAATATTATTAATTTTTATTAAGTATTGTTTCAAACATTAATTTTAGGATTAAAGTATTTTCTAATATCAATCAAATCTTAATTAAACAAATAAAATGTGATTAGATTAATATAAACATCAAGAAAAAATACAATTAAAATAAAATGTTGATAACATTAAAATCAATTGCTTATATAGATTTGAGTTTCATTACACTTAATCATAACAAAACAAGAAATTATTCATATGGGTTCAATGGAAAGTAATGTCTAATAATTAAAAGTTGACCCGTGATAAAATTAACTATACCCAAATAAATGTTCTTATCTTTATTATCTTAAAAGGACAAATTATTTAGATTAAACAAGTTCATTTCATTAGAATTGGCAAACATATTTCACTCAAACGAATGTTAAGTAGTTTCACTTAAATGAAGGTCATTTATCATATATTTTTATTTTATATTATACTTGCTATTAAGCAAGAAAATATACAGTTTAAGATAGTTTTCTTTAATATTATTTAATCAAATATTGTTTTACTCAAATTCTTATTCATACGTAGATATGCACTTGGTCTTAGCTGCATGTTTGCAATCGACACCAATCACATGCCAAACTTAAGTTCTCATGAAGCACCCAGCTCCACTACATGAGCTGTTCTTACCTTCCCTGTTCACCTTATATGCCAATTTTTCTAACTCCATAATTGAATAAATTTTCCCCTCTCAGGTTTTGATCAAATAAATCTCCAAAACAGTCCTTATCAGCAATTATTCCACATCGATCTAAATATTTAAAGTAATGCAAGACTATATATTTTGAAGTATTTCGGTTTTACACATAACAACTAAAGGAAAATAATTTGAAGTTTCCTTGGCATCTCTGCATATATGTTCAACATCACACTGCTTCAACAATTCCTATTTACCTATTAGTAGAAATGAGATTTGGCATCATTAGAATAACATTACGCGTTACATATTATATAAGCTACCACTTCCTTTTCGTCTTCGAATTAATTATTTATTTATTTACTTTGTGTCCCAGAGAATCATTCTTGGATCATAATGTAGGACTAAGATTAATATCTTATAAAAAGCATCTGTAGAGGAATGATTAAACACGATAAATCCCACCACCTTTCCCTCCTACTGTGTAATCGTTACAGCTATTCCTCACTACCACTGCTACTGTTTCACCATTCTTATTCATTAATCAAATTTTTGAAAATTATACATATGAATCCAACATTTCGATTCATTTATAAATTATTCTGTTTTATATGTATTTAAGAAGTTATATATTTGTACTAATTATGATAATTTGTAAATGATTATCTTTTAGTTTTTAAACTAAAATGATCATAAAAAGATAACGGTATGATTAAATAAGAAAAACATAATGAATTCTAAACCTAAAAAGTGTTTGGATAGAATAACTCCTGTGCAAGATTGGAAAACTAACTTCACCTGATGCGTCTGCTAATTAGTTTTGACTTTTCTATGAACCGAGTCATATAAACCTATTCCCTGATAATTACGTTTTAGCATATATAATTGCTGGCTTCTGCTATATGGAACAGTTTTGGGATGGGGTTCTCAATCATCCACCAACTTCTGCATTTAATAAGTACACAATTTGACAATTGTCTCATCATGATAATGATAGTGAAAATGTTTTATATATATATTTTCTCTCCATTCTTATGAGGAAAACATAGTTGCCCTATTCAAATAACTCCCACTTGATATATAGCAATATAGCAGGTAGCCCTCTCACAATTGAAAAATTGGGTAACAGCAAAGTGACAATTGTGCACCAAATAAAATAAGCAAAGCTGGAAGAGGTTGGCGAGCTCTAGGAACCAATTTTCCATGCTTGGATTTCAAGAAATGAGAGAATGTTGGGCAAATAATATATTGGTGTATATAAAAAGCTGCATGATTTATATATAGGTGTCTGATTATTGTGAACCAAACATAGAACGCGATTTAATCCAAAGAGAAAGCCATTAATCAAGCAGTGTTAAGCTAGCTATTTGAAACATAATAATACTATATTATCGCTAATGGGGTCCGCAAGCCACCGCACCTTCATCAATGGCCATACCAAATACAAAATTCTCTGCCTTAATATATCTATCTCACTACGGAAACAAATGTGCTTAGATCTAATCATCAAACTGTTAGTTCTTGTGAAATTGAATTCAAATCTTTAAGTAAGATTTCATTTTCAAATTTTATATATTAAAAAAACTGTTGAGGGGAAAGTTTTTAAATAATTTATATATTTATTTATTGTGTGGGTGAAGAAAGAAAAAATGAAATATATAAAACTGTAAAACTACTTTATTGAAGTCAATAAAACTTGTTGTATTTCTTTAGTTTTGCAAATAATAAGAAATGGAAGGAGAAGTGAATAAATAATAAATGCATTATGTAGCACACAAACGAGTGGTGGCTTTCAATCTCGGGTGTTTGGGCCATCAACATCTGTTTTGTGGGGTGGGTGTGTCGGTAGTTAGTAGTTTAAATCAACGTAATTGGGTTGACTTACCTTTTTCATAAAATTGGGCCATCGCAATGCTGCACCCTTAATTTTATCTAACTTTTTACTTGGATCCGGCCCAATTTCACTCACTTTTAAAAAAGCATACAATTATAGAAACAACGACTTAATTTTACCAGCATAGAGACTGGTTTATTCATTCCGGACAAAACAAAAAAATCATTAATTGTAAACATATCCATTAATTAATTTATCGTGGTTTTGTTCCTTAGGCTACGGATTAACTCTCAAATATAAATGGTTTAATGTATGTGGATACTTTGCTTTTTGAAGAAGAATGAGTGGATACTTGTATAATAATGATGAAATTAACATTACTATAAACTATACATCTAAAAAATAAAAGTATAACCTTGACTAATTTATGTTTTGGGGTTTAGTATTAATAATCTATGTAATTTTATTTTCTACTAAAACTATATATTGTACTTTTATTCTTTCTTTCGTAATTTTTTTTAGTTTTACATAAATAATTTTAATACGACAATCATGCCGATATATGTGCTCTTTATAGTTTGGTTTGAAGATTTCCAATCCCATTATTGTTGAATGAATGTAAATTTCCGGGTTTCAACGCTACTTCAGTTTGAAAATAGCTTAATTTTCACACTTTAGGCACATATTCATATTGCTAGACCCATTCTAAAATTTGTTTTTTTTAGTCTAAATCAATTCTAAAAGTTAATTTATAGGGATGCTTTCTATTTATATACACTTCTTCTAAGTCATTTTACTAACACGTTATTCACTGGAAGATTGAATATTTTCAATGTAAATTTTGCAATCCAATAAGTCTAACAATAATAATCAATAACATGGACCCTAACACTCTTTTATAATTTAATGCCAAAAGTTAGTATATGGGATAAGGATTTCACCAAATTTATTCACACTATTTTGAACATGCATCATTAGTAAAAATTTCAAAAATAGAATTAAAGAAATAGTTAATGTGTTTTAGAACATGAACACGATGGCCCACATTGTATTCAAATGTTGTAAGTGGGATAATATTATTTGGAGGTCTTACAATTTGTGGCTAGATAGGACAATATGTTTTCCCAAAGAATATGGTTGATCAGTTTTGGTAATAATGTCTTTATACCTTCAAACATTACGTTTTAAGTTTTATCTTGTGCAGTTGAAAAGTTGCATGTATTCATTTTAATCATTATAATTAAGTTGCACTCGAAAATGTTTATATAAAAAATGAAATGAAACTACTGTAAGTTTCTTTTTAATTTGTATTTTTTAAATTGGAATTTTGAATGTGGCGTGGATGCAATGTATATGTAATATTTATAAAAAAAATTAACCTTCATTGACAGTTATCATAATTGATATAAAAAAATCATTTCTATATCAGTTGTGATCAATACTGACATTCTAACCAGGATATAAAAAAAAAGTGATTTTCTAACTTATTTTTTTTAAATTAATGTAAATCATGTCGGAGTTTTTAAAAATGGTAGACCAGGTTAACATATTGTTTTAAATTAATTGAAGAGGTTAAGGTGATAGATTAGCCTAAATAAGTGGTAGATTAAATTGTTTAAAATAAAATAAGAATGGTAGTTATAGTTTTAAGAAAATAATAACCAGAAACAGTTTATGGATAACCTCATTACAGAGAATTGAGAAGAGAAAGAAAGAATAAATATGATATGCTAAAATAGAAAATTAGAAAATGTGATAAAAGGAAAGACAACAAACTTTTAACTTACATCTAACTAGCTAGAGAGGGATAAGATTCCATAAACCTGTAGTTTTCACTCTTTTAGATGTGAGATGCTAAAAATAGGAATAAATCGTATGGAGGATATATATGGATTTCACTCATGTGAGTAAATGAATAAAGTGAGAGAGTGAACATTATTTATCATTATTAAAACAACACAAGATACTCTATTTGAAATAATTGATAAACATAGTATTATTTTTTTTCATTCTCACCACACAAGTTTAGTTAATATTTATCTTTTTTTATATAAGCAAAAACATTAAAAAAAGGTGTGTTAAATGGTATTAATCTAAAGAGTAGACAAAAGTATAATAGCCATGAGGTTTGAGTGGTCGATCACATGTGAGGATTCCACTAGCTTTTGAATCCATGCTATCTTTGGTGGGGAACATATTCTGTGTCAATTCCATGGATGATACCACATAACAGCAAAAGAAACAATAATGTGCTCATCAAATGCTTCTATCTTCCTTCATGTGATCCAACTCAAAGTTTTTCAGAATTTGATTCGCCATTACATCCCTAATATTGGATGCGAATACATGAACTATGCATTCTTATGTCAGCAATGGCTTCAGTTAAGAATCTGTCATCTATTCAATTTATTTATATCTTTATATCCATTTATTTATAATAATACATTCATCTCATCTTTGATAAAGGTTAACAAATCAAACTAATTATTACCTATTAAAATAATAAATAAACAAATAGTGAATTTGATTTTCCAAAAGTGTCAAGTGTTATCTCTTTGGTATCCTCTCTTATATGAATTGAATCCTGACAAGTAATGTCACACTTATCTTAATCAATAAACTAATCGATATATCTTGAACCTTATATTATCTTTTACAATTATATTATGTTTATGAAACAGACAACTATACTATATTTATAAAATAGATAAATTCAATTTTCAGAATTATAGAGAACTTATGAAAAAATCGTGAGTAATTGAATATCACATTAATTTTATTATTTTATAAAATAAGTTGTTCTTATAAATATATATTTCAAATAACTTTTTAGGATAATATATTTTAAATTATATTTGAATATATATATATATATATATATATATATATTTCGATATTAATTACTTTTAATTTTTTTAAAATATATATTTTAACAATTATTCACAAGACATTTAATACTTGTGACCATCGATGAGGGCAAGAAGAATTTAATTTAAGGGCATAGGCAACATAAGAGTTAGTATATGTTGTATGCTCCATTCCACTGTCATCTTACAAGTTGTGATTTTTATTTTATTTTTCATAAAAGTCACTTAAAATAATTTATATAATTACATTACTTTAAATATTAACCTCCCTCAACTCACAATCATAAGGTTCAAATATATTATTCTCACTTGTTTCAATAATCAATATATTGCGACCAATAATGTTTTTAGTATCTATATAATTTTTAAACACCCAAAGGTCTCTTTATCCAAAAAGAAATTATAAATAACTTTAAGGGGTTATTTGGGTGGATGGATATACATGGACGTATGTGCAATTTTCATCTACTTATTATTAATAACTTTATAAAATTATAATTCTATTTTTTAATTATAATTGTAAATTATCTTTTATATTTTAATCAATTTTGTGTTCAATGTAATTTCTACATGTTATTATTGTAATCTATTTAATGTGATTTTCTTGTGGAATTTTAACATTATATACCTTTACCTTTATTCTTTGATTCAGATTTTGTCAAATTGTAACAATAGAAGACCACTCAAATAATGTATATTTTAGTATAATTTTAAGAAAGGTATAATATCTTATATATATATATATATATATATATATATATATATATATATATATATATATATATATAATATAAAATAATTTTAAATTGACACAATTTTTTTGTAATTATTATTTATATAAAGAAAACATTCTATTTATCAGCTGCTATTATTACTGAATTCTTGTGAAAACATCTTACAAGAAAAAAGATGATTGAAAAAAATTGTCATCCATAATATTATTTTTGAGTCGACTCAATTAACTACCCAATATAATGTGAACCTATTAATAATACCTTTTATAATTTTTTTAATTAAAATTTAAAGACTAATTGCCAATGTCAATTGTGTACTTTGCATAAAATTTCATTGACACTATGTTTCGATAATGTTTAAATAATATTTACAGTAAATTTAACAAAATATAATATTTTAGTTTAAAATATTAATAAAATTTAAAATTAAATACAATTATACAATGTAGAAAAATATATTTCTGTCATGTATTTTAACTATGCAATATGTCTACATTGACATAACTTAATGTGAAACTTCTCTTAAAAAAAATTGCATATCTGTATAATTCACCTTCTTTTTATTTTAAAATTTCAATTTTAAAACTTTCTTTCTTTTTCTTTTAAAAAAAATTCTCATCATTCGTTCGTTTCAAATTTTGATCGCATCTCTCAATAATGATTAAAGAACATTTTATCTGATCAAAATCTTGATTAGAGTTGATTTTTTTTTTCTAAAGATCCTTTGTTATCTAATTTTTCTTAGTTTTTGTTATCTATCTTGAAATAGTTGAGAAAATTATTCTTCTCAACTTAATTAAAGTCATGTTAAAATTTGTTCTGTTTTAATAACATGTTATAGGTTTCTAGATTTTTTGAGGTATTGTAGTATGTCATGAAACTGTGTGATGAAAAGCCTCCAAGTAAGAGAATCTAGTTTTAAAATTGTATTATAGTATACTAAGTTATAGTACACTAGGTTAGAGTACTTGATTGTGAAATGAGATGTAATTTTAATTTGAAATATTCTCTAGCAGTGATAATGAAATTTTATATAGTTGATGAAATGATCGATTTTATGTTAATTGAACTTGTGAAAAAATAGTGGATGTTTGAATGCTTAGTAAGTAACTATTGCCTGAATGTGAGATGTATCCGTGCATATTTTGATGTTATAGATTGAAAGAGGTATATTGTTGTGAATGATAAAAATCGAGACCATACATGTGGGACAATGTATAAGATTGTGTTTGTTGTGTGTATTAAGTTTTGGCATTTATGATCCTCAAGCTTCATTAACGATATAAGTCATAGACTAAGATATCAGGTGATGAGAAACTGATGAGGGAGTTCATACATAAAAGACCCACTATAGACATTTTGGATGTGTGAACTTATCCTGACCCTTTCTCTTAGATTTTTCTAGTAATTTAAGTCTTGTGTATGTTAGTATTTGATAGTACCTAGCTTAATACGAATCTTCCAAAAAAATAATAAGTTCATGTGTAGGTTTTATGTGTGTTGAAAGAATTCAAGTGTGAAGATTGTAATAATTGAGATTGGTGTTTAATGCTGAAATTACAAAAGTTTGATATGAACTATTTATACTTTTTCAATTTAAGGTATTTTGACTTTATGATATAGTAGTCATGGTTTTTTTACTAAGTTATTTATGTTAACTTGTCCTGTTGATTGTATCTTTGAATTACAACGATGGTACCATATACTTGAGCAGATAGTGAAGCTGAAGTTAGATTATTTGAAAAACAATAAAAGTTCTTGAAGTTTAAGTACTTTAGTTTTAAGACTTTTGACTTCTATATATATAAAAAGAGATTATATATATATATATATATATATATATATATATATATATATATATATATATATATATTCTTTTTTGAAGTAAATGTTAATCTTGTATATAAATGGATATGATGTCACTATCTTTGGTTTTCCATAGTTTATGTTTGTGTGTGTTTATGTGTGTGAAGAAAAAACATTGCATAATTTATGCTAATGTTGGTTTTATAGTGACATCAAGTGCAATTTTTATTTTTCTTAACTTGTTTGTTTTCTTTTATTATCTCATATTAACACAATTTTGTTTATTATAATATATTATACTCATTTTAATTGTAAATATTTTTAAGGTGTTTCACTTAACAATAATAGTTTGCCATCCAAATACCGTTTCAATAGTAAATGCATTACTACAGTTCATAATTTTTTTGGAGGTAAAACATAACAAAACATTATAGTTGATATTGATATTAAGGTTAGCACAATTAAGTGATAGAATAATATTTCTTACTTTGTTTGCTGTACTATTGGTTAGCATGTTTAGTTCCACACTTGGCCAAGCAACATCTTCACATAAATCGTATATTCTTTTCAGAAATTTAAATTCTAGAAATGGATAGAAAATAAATTTCTAAAAAGTAAATTATAAAGTTATGTAAAAAAAACTTAATTTAAATGTTATATATAATATGCTTTCCAAATTTAAATTTCAAAATTATATATAAAAAATAATATCCCATTATAACCACTACAATAACAAAGAAAATAATAAACATAATTTATAGTATATTGGTAGAAATAACATTTATTTCTTTTATGATTGATTTTTTTTAAGAAATATATATATATATATATATATATATATATATATATATATATATATATATATATTCAAGTGTAATAATTTAAATACTATAATTCAATTCTAACTTAACTCATTTGTTATATAACCATTGACTCAACCATGAAATACCTTATCACTTTTAAAAGTAAGTGGGATATATGTTAATCTTTCATTTTACAATATGATGTAATTAGTAAAATAGAGTACATTTAAATGACAGTGTCAAAACTTATTATACACAAAAGACTACTACATGTAACAAAATAATACCAAATAATATCTGTACTATGCGAAAATACATTGTTCATAAAAAAAGTTAAGAATCGCAATGTGATTTCTTTATGCATTTTATATAAAGAAATGTATTTTATATAAAGAAAATATGAATTATTTATTTTTTATGTATAACTCTACCAGTAGAATTTAGAATTTGTGTTACAATTGATTTGGGGTGTTCTTAGTATATTATTGTATATTTAGGAATCATTTCTTAGGATATTAGTTGGATAAGACGAATAAGAATAGTAAATCAGTGGGTTACATTGTATGGGTGATTATTATTTGGTTTATATGGAAACAAAAAAATAATATTATTTTTAAAAATAGTGTGTGAGATAGTCAGGAGGTATTTTTTTCTATATAAGTGAAAACATGAGTTGTTATAAAAACTTAATATAAGAATGTTATTTCTCTTATTCTGATTGGTGCATTGATCCAATAACTTGTATTTTTATGTTATTATGAAGTTGGTAGGACTTGGATAGGAACCATTTTTTACTGGTACAGGGTATGTAATGGTATGAATCGGTGAATGGAAGTTCTGATGAAAGGGAATTCGTGCTACAACAACTCCTTTTACATTTTTTTATGTTTGTTACTGCATACTTTTACACAGTATTGTGCTAATGTATTTTTTGAAGTTCCATGTCATCTTTTACTTTAATGGTTCTTAACAGAGATTTGATGTGAATGTTATACATTTTTTTTATATGAGTTAGAGAAACTTCTTTTGAGTAGTATTATACCAATCTCATGTGATGTAAACTAATATGTTCTATTATATTTTTTGCTTATATATAGATTGAGATAACCTTCTTACTTCTCTTCAATTTTAATTTTTTATTATCGTAAAAAAAGTAAAGAAAGTTAGATTTTATATGTAAATTTTATTAGTTATACTTGATGAGTCGTGTATAATGAGTAACGAGTAGATTACAAAGTCCAATTATTGTAATTGGAGAAGTTGCTTTTACTTTTTGAAAATGCAGTTTAAAGGTGGCTCTATGTTGTAATGTTGTAATCAGATGGCCTATATCCATATGGCACGAATCTAGGTTTTTATATGTTCCAACTTATCTAGAAAGAAGTATTTTTTTTTTTTTTTGTTTGTTTGTATGCAATACAAAATTTATGTACTAGTAATATTATTATACAATTTTTTATTGACTATTTTAACAATTATATCTCAATTTATAAATCAAGAAAGTATACACGTTACGTTGTGTTTAATAAGTAACACTCAACAACTATTTAATAAAGTACTGCACATGTAGTAATTTTGAGTAATATCATTTAAATCAATTATAAGTAGTATTTCAATATTATTTTATTAATTTTTAATTAAAGCACTTTAGTATCTTGAAATTTAGTATCAAATTTGGAATGTTAAATGAAATCTATTTTAATATTAATTTAAATCTATATGGTAGACGCTAATTAAAGTGATTTAAAAAAAGTTTTCATACAACACCTTCATCAACAAAAATAAAGTAAAAAATAAACAAAAGTTATAATAAAAGAAGAAGATAACCATGGATAAAAAAAAAAAGATAAATGTGAGAAGATTCATAAAAAAAATTGTAAATAACAAGATTTGTTATTTTAAAATTTGAGTATTTGGATTAAAAATTATTTATTGTTTATATTCATTCTCATAAAAACACACCAATTTTGTTAGTTACTTAAATAAATATTAAAGATATATTGTATTAGTAGTAACTTAATCAATACTTACTTAAATAAATAATAAAATAAATAAAATTAATATCATTCTAATTTACTAGTTTAAATAAATATAAATACTAAAACTAAACAATATTAGAATTAACGTTAACCTTTTTTTATTTTTAATATTTATTTCATTTAGTCTCAAGTCAACACTTATTTTACACTAACACAAATATTTTTACTTACTAGAATAGTTAAAAATAATTAGAGTCATCTTAAAATTAACTATGTCAATTCTTTTAATGTCTAACATTAAACAAACTATATTAATCTATATTAATTTGAGCTAAGCCAACACTAACGAGACACTAACATTTATTAAAAAGTTAACTTCCACTTAAAATGAAACTAACTCTAGTCTTATAAAGAGGATTCATTCCATGGACATACATATTTTACATAATATAAAACTAAATTTAAAAATAAATTTATATTTTTAATTTAAAAAAATAATAAATTTTATATATTATTTTGTCAACATAAGATGCATATCATTTATATATTATTTTGTCAAAATAATGCAAAAACAAAAAAGATTTAGTAATTCTGTATTTAAAAAAGCTTTATATATTTTCAATAAAAGTTGTCAGAAGACTTCTATTTTATATTTATACACTATTCATACCTTAAACATAGTGATTAATCCGTAATCAACTCGAACTCAAAGAATATCTAATCATAGTTGATATTTAATTTTCAATAGGTAAAGGTTCCCATACAATATCAAGCAATGAATCGACAAATAAACCAAGCAAATAAAACACATAAATAAAAAATAAAATTAACAAATAGAACGTAAAAAAACGTATTAAAATTTCATCGATAACCAAGAGTTTATTGTTTGCTTTGAGTCGAAGTGGTGATTTTTATCCTCGTAGGTATAGGTTGGTTCCAACTTGATTCAAAGCGGCACGTTTCTTTGCTACACAGGTTATTATTATTTTTCTGAAATGTATATTAGTGAAACCACGTGTATGTATAATTTTTTATAATAGTAAACAAATTATAATAATTATTAAAATAAAAAAAATATTGCAAATAGTTTCTTGTAGATTATGGAAAAAAAAATCAGTTAACAAAAATAAGAGTGATATAATAAGATTATACAAAGAGTAAAGAAAATGTGAACACGAAAATGTGTATAAAAATAGTTACCAAAATCAATTCCGTAGCTTTTAACTTTTTTATTTTTAGTTTTGGCCTCGGTGACTATTAATTGTATCCAAATATATGCCAATATCTTAAGAAAACACGTATACATATTTTTCAGTGAAATTTTTTCATGTGATTAAAATTTAAAGTTTTTTTTTTTTTTTTGGATGAATCGAATTTAATATTATTCCAACGAACAAGTTATGATATCTAATGATAAATGTTTAAAACATAATTCCAATCAATTTTAAGTTTTTTTGTTATAGAATAAAAATTTATTTAACTTTATTAATAATTTTTGTAAACAAATCTTATTGTTAGTTTATAGAGTTTTTTAAAATATCTTTTAAGTATTTATTTTGGATATTAGCTTCCATCCTTTTAATTTTAATATTTACTTTTTTTACTTAAAATAAGATTTATTTTTTTCCTAAAAAATAAAATAAACATTTTAATTTTAGATTTTAATTATTTTATATTACCATTCTGGGATGTAACTAATTTAAGTTGGATTGGTTTTAGCGTAATTTTTAACTCAATCAATTTAAACTTTATTGGATTAGATTGGTTTATCTTTCTATGAACAATTTAACTCAATTTTACTTAATTATAATTGGATTGAATTTAATTATATTACCGAGTGAAATAATTAAAAAATATAGTAAAAAAATTTGAAATTAATATTTTATCATATCTTTTAATATTTATAAAATAAAAATAATTCTTATAATATAAATAAAAATAATAATTCTTAAGATGCCAAGATATCAAAATAATAATTATAAACGTATTTTACAACTCACTTAATTTGATTCCAAGATAGGAATCTGTTGTATTTAATATTTACTCATAACATAACATTAATGTAATATAAAAAATGTTCTTTATAAATTAGAATTGTTAAACAAATAAATTTTTTATTATATATTTATTATGTAATTTAGATTATTAAAGAGATCGATCTTCAACAGACTGTTCACATTAAGACAGTCAAGATTTTCAATCTTGAAGAAATCTATAATTTTTTGTGCTTTTATTATTAAGTTTTGTGTTTCTTTTTATAAGTGATAAGAGGTGTGAAGGTGTTCAGTATTGAAAACTTCTAAATCATTAGTTTTGTTAAGAATTAAAACAATTTTTTATCTTTTATATTAATTTTATTCTCTTTTTCTGATTAAAGAATTACCTAATTGGGTTGTGTTAATTGAATTTAAAGATCAAAATATGTCATTTTATTTTATTTTATTCGATGCATTAAATAAATTTAAAAATGTAAGTTACATGGATTGATTGAAAAATGAGAGCATTTAGAGTGCTCCAATCATTTTACAAAAGTGTTATAATACATTAAATTGAATTAGGTGAAATATACTTCCGCCCCTGTTATTTATTTTAAATATTATAATTTTTTTATTTAAATTCATGTTAGGTATAACTATCAACTTTGATATCTCAACTAGACTAATACTTCAAAAATCAATAATCATATGTCATGACATAAAATATACTATTAAAAGGAAAAAGAAAAAATACAAAACTATAGAGAGACTAAGCCAAACCCTTGGTAAAAAAATATGACAAATACTTCCCAATCAAATATAGAGAGTTGATACTTATTTTGAAAAAAAGTCTAATTTAATAATAGCAGATAAATTATCATACCATTTAAAATCTAAATTATTCTCTGAGACCCAGCAAAGCCAGCTTGTTAACACAATAGTTCCCTTCACGGAATATATAAAATACTTTGAACTCAATTTTTTTACATATTTTTATACACTTTCTCTATCTCCATCTCAAAGGCAAAAAACGAACTAAATGCTTAAAAAAACAGGGAAGAGACACACTCAAGCTAAATACAGTCTAAAGTTTTTACCTTAAGGAAAAAAGAGAAACTACTTATATATATTTACTGCTGCTACCACAAAAAAATCCGTACATACTGAAAAACCCAAACATCCTCTAACAACATAATTGGTGTTGACCTTTATTGATATGAAAAAATTTCCAAATAACCTGAATAAAAGATTTCTCTCATCTTTCTATTAATGATATATTTATTTATATATTATTTTATTATATAGCATAACTTTGATAATACTTTGCTCTCTCTCTATAAAGGATAAAGATGTAAATTAGACAAAAAAAGGATTTAAAAAATTCTTTTTTGGTGGGAGTTTTTAACTAAACGTGTGTTAGCTTCTGAATTTATAAACTCACCATACTGACAACTTGGAATATAAATTTATTTATTTAAGGATTAACGGATGTATACACATAAATATATGGGTAAAGTATATGTTGAACATCTCAAGATATATTAAATTTAGTTTTAAATCCTACAAGATTTAATGAACTTTTATCTTTATATTTATATAAAGGAACGTGGTATTAGCTGTCAAAAAACATATATTGCTGTGAAAGTATAAGACTAAAATGTATTACATTTTTATGGGAATTAGAACTAGATTTCAAAATATTTTAAAAAATAGTTTACTTTAGTAAAGTATATATATGTACAGGAATGGGCTGAATTTCCTATTCTGTTCTCCATAAAAACGTTGGAACTTTAACGTGCATCTGAATTGAGATAAAGCTCCACTTTTGAAAGAGTACGAGTAAAGAAAATGTTGGTCCAGTAGGGCAGACTAAAACCACCTTATAGAGGATGCTTTACACGACAACACAAGATCTTCTTCTACTTATCTCCCTCCTCATTGAATTTGAATACATATATAGGTAGCAAGGTAAAGAATTTGATGGTTGAGTTGAATTGAATTATATATAGAGAGGAATCGTGGAGTGGGAATGAATAGAAAATTGAAAGAGTGGAGTAGCTAAAGCATTGAATATTCTGTAGAAGAAACAAAATAGTTCACTTTCAGAGATGTTTCCCTAGTACCAATGGGGACCAATGCATAGATACACTAAACGATAATAATGAATAAAAGTGGTCCTAGCTAGGTAGGGAGGAGATAATGGAAGCAATAAGGACGGTAACCCAGGTGAGTATGGCCAATTTGTTGCACTGTAGTTGGCTCTTCTGCCCCAAAATGCAAAGTGGATGGGATCAAACAAACTCAGCAAGAGGGCCAAAAACCAAAAGATCCAACACCATGCAATAGTTGCTATTCGTACGTAGTCACATAGGCCAAAACTTGTTAAATCAGTTCCCCGTATCTTCTCCTTTCCTTTCAATAATGCAGATGCATGCTTTTCCTTCACCAACGAATCGTCCCCCACACCCTCCCCTCCACTAAAACCACTATCATCTTAATACTCTATCTTACCTCCACAATACAATAATATATACACTATTTCAAATCATATTATCTGTTGACTATTTAGGTGGAATATGTCTCGCATAACATTTCTCAACTTTTGGTTCATTATAAATTTTATTACAAAAGATTTAAGCCTCTCTTTTATACACTGTTTCGATGAATAGATGGATTTGAATAAATAAATTTAAAAAGATTTGAGAAATAATATTGAATTGTTTAGATTAAGAGATAAATAAGAAAAAGTTTATGAATAATATGATAATTTGATTGATATTTTTTTTTAATTGATAAAAATGTAAAATGATAAATTTATTTTTGTTTTTGTGTGTTCATTAATGAGAAGATATTTTTATCTTTATATAAATATCACTTTTTCTTTTTGATAACTTTCTCTGTATATATACAAGAAATATCTCTACCAATAACAAGTCCGTCTTTTTATATCTTCTCATTCAAATAAATTTAATCCTGCAAATTTCTGTACCCATCTTTAATAAACAACACATTTAAATATTTGTTAATGTTAGAATATCTAGTAATATAAGATTATTTATTTTGATAAGAGATTATGTGTTTTTCTTGAAAGTATAAAAAAGTTTATTGGTTCGAACTCTCAAAAGAAATACTATATAACTTAAGGTGTTCAGAAAAGTTAGTTAAATAGTTATTATTTGTATAAATAAAATATTATAATAAACAATTTAAAAATGAAAAATCACTGCAACATAAACTGTGTTGTAATTTCAGATTTTTTTTAATAAATTTATGTTTGTCGATATAGATAAAAATTAGTTAATATTTTAGAATTATATTAAATTTCTTTGGATGATTCTCCGTTTATTTATTTTTATTCTAACTTGTTTTTTACAATTTTTTCATTATCATTTATAAACGATCTAGTAAATTATGTTATTCATGATAGATTAAGAATTATAAGGTTGTGGATGTAATTAGTTTTAAATATAATATTTCAAAAGAATAGTGATACCAGAGAAACTATTTCTCTCACATTAATTCATTGATCTCTATTTTTTATCATGACAATAGAAAAATAATTTTACTTCACTTTCTTTTTTACTGGGATAAAGAGGAAGCTAAAGATAGTATAAAAATTCTTTTTTACTGGGGGGAAAGAGGAAGCCAAAAATAGTATAAAAATTGAGACAACGTACTTAAGTAAAAACATTATTACTGGAGGATGGCATATATATTATGTATGTATGGGTTGATGGGGAGAGAGGGAGGGGGGGACCCCACTTTCGTTTCTTCAAAAATTTGAGCACAGCCTTCTGTTGTCTTCTAATAATTACCACTGCTTTGTAGCTAGATGACAGAAAATATTTTGTCCTACCACACGACAAGCTACTTAAACCATGCATTGATATTGCTGTTTTATTTTTTTTTTCAGTGTTATTATATTCGTGTTGGATTCTATGTCTTCAACGTGATTGGATGATTCGTACCAATAGAAAAGAACACGATTGGATGACGCTATATCACACTTATTTTTAATCAAAATAAATCTCTTTTTTCCAGCTTGACCTGGCACAGCCGCCATAAAAGGCAAAAACTTTTCAGTTTGTAACAATAATATTTTAAAGAAAAATATCATTTACAAATACAATAAATAGATTTTAGTTATTTTATTTATATAATATTTTCCATAAATTATTTTTCTATCTCTCTCCAGTAAGCTCTCTAGTCTATTTTACTTTTATACTTATTTACTTTCAAATTAAAGAAAATAAGAGTAAACATCGAATTCGGCATTAACTTGTAATGGAATAATTATTTAGTGAAGTTCATGAACTTGATAAATTAAAGTCGCTTCCTCTTTGTTTATTTATTTATTTTTTTCGATTTCCCCCCTTGGTCTCCTGAATGTTGACTATAATTATTTCCCTGTTGTCGGAAGAAACTTCATGATTCTTCTACTGCTCAGAAGAGAAATAAAGCAGACGGAAACAAAAATGAGTAAAAACATATAAAATTAAAGTTAAAATAGATGAAAAACAATAATAAATCTGACTATTTTTAAAATCAATTTAATTCATTTTTGTGGCACAGCACACCATCTAAATTAATTTTATCCTCTCTTTTATTTTTCTTTATATTTAACCAAACACATCTCAAAAGAATCTGATCGGGTGATTGAGAGCCACTTAAAATGGAAACGAGTTTTTTATCAAATAAAAAGGAATCAATGTAGTCCATGTAGATTCTCTAACTAGGCTATCAGCATGTATTATCTAGATAAAATTCTTCTGAAACAAACATCCAAGTGTAGCTGAGAGAGAATATTAATGGTTTTTCAGTTGGCCGGCTAATTGCAAGCTTTCGCTTTATCTCCGTTTAATTCAAAAAAAAAAAAAAAACAACACAACACAAGATAAAAGAAAAGAAGAGATAAGTGGAAAAAAGTATTTGCTTTGAAAAAAAAATGCCATTAATATTGGTTATTAATATTAAAATTACTATTAATAAAAAGCAGAAATCAAAATTAGAAAAAAAACTTTCCTGACGATTACGAGTGATCATAATCGATTGGTTCCATTGATTGCGATTATGGTTATATAAAAACTTCAATTTCTCCTTTATTTTAACTTAGTTATATATAACACAGTCACTTATATTGTGATGTATTGTTATTTATACACATTTTTTTTCTTTCATAAAGAAAGTTTAACTTCTCATTAATTTTTCTTATATATTTACTCATCTAAATTAGTACCTTTTTTTTCTTCATACATCTATTCTCCCTTATTTTGCTAGCTTGTTCCGAACCAAAAAGCTTCTCTAGTGTCCTTGTAGTGGTCGCTGGTTTGTTTGTATTTGATTTAAATAAGAGAGAAAGAACTAGAGAAAGATAGAAATAAAGAAAATAAAGTGAAAAAATGATATATTGTTTAGATGCATGTAAATAAGAAGAAAAGATACATGGCAAAATGAAAACAAAAATGAAAATAACTAAACTATAAAAATATATATTTCTACTTAATAAAAAATATAAGTTATGATGTTTCAATGTCATATACTTTTTTGAAAGTTAAAATAAAAAATTACAAAAAAAAGAGGTTATTTTCTTCTCATCTGAAAGAAAAGTAAACAACATGGTAAAGTATTAGATGTGGCGAATGGCGTAATTAAAAAGGAAGAGACAAAAACATCTATGTAAAACACTGAGGTGGCAATGTTGTTTCACTATTACCCTGAGGTGGCAATCAATTAATGAAGATGCTAAGTGGTCCACACTTGTTCTCTCATTCTATTTACCTTTCTAGTTTTTCTATTTATATCAAGTAGGTGTGGACTACACCTTGACTTCTCCGTAACCTTTTCTTGCTAGATCATCATCATCAATCTCTTTTCCTCTCCAAAACTTCCTTGAACTCATGGATGAAAGTTGGAGTGAGGGGAAAAGAAGCATGAATTACAAGGATGATGATGATGATTATGAGGAAGAGGAAGAGGAGGAGAGCAGTGAGTACGGAGAGGATGGTAGGAAGAAGAGGGTGGTCACTAACAAGAGAGGCTCCAAAGCTGGAGGCTCAATGCCACCTTCATGCCAAGTTGATGGTTGTAATGCTGATCTAAGTGATGCTAAGCCCTACCACCGCCGTCACAAGGTTTGTGAGTACCATGCCAAGGCTCCTGCCGTACTCATTGCAGAACAGCACCAACGGTTTTGCCAACAATGCAGTAGGTAGGTTAAGAACCTTAATCTCTTTGATGCAATTTAACTGTTCCTTTATTTTGTGTTGGATCCAGCTATATAGGTAAGTGTTAAGTGTTTCTGTGTATGTGTGTGTTTCAAGAGGTTTGTTTAGAACTGCTTTATGTATACCTTTTGCCCTTTCCAATAACCCTAGCCAGAGACAAAACTCTTAGGGTATACTTGGTTCAAGTGTCAAAATAACAGTACATGAAATGTGTCTGAGCCTGGTTTGTGTTTTACATTTCTCTTTCATTTTCACTTCCTACCTAGCATAGAGCTTATGAAAACCTAACTAATAGTGTCTAACTGTATTACTTTTTAGTTCTAAAAAAGGATTAACTCCTAAACATATTCTTGACGCTGTGCACATTATTATGCATTAATTAAGGTGCATTTTTATTTTTTTACACCTCATGGGCACATATTACGAAACTTTTTATGGAATGTGTTCAAATTGAAATCCGATTACTCCCAACATTCTGTGCAAAGGTATGATGCATTCTTGATGGCAAACTGTTTGTGCTAAAACAGGGACATTGTCTGAATAACATAGAATCATCCTAAAAGGCAATGAATAGCATTTTGACTTAAGTGTTCACTTAATTTTTGGTGTCATCATTTTTAATCCATGAAGTTGACAAGATAAGAAGGTGCTGATCTTGTTTCAATCCATCAGATTGGAGGATCTTCCGTGAAGATGACAAATTGGCATGATTTCAGACAATCTGATTGTCAAATATTTTGATTTAGGCATGTGATTTAGTGTAATACACACGGTCATCAACAAGTGACATACATTCATCCATTAGAAAAGAAAACTTAAAATATGTCAATCAAGGACCACCTATTTTTGAAATTTCAAGCTACATGAATTCACAAAATGATTTTATATAAGATATTTTTTCTTTTCTCTTCTGGGAAAATGTAGGCTCAAACATGTCATTGTATAATGTTATGTTTAAATATTTTATTTACAAGTATTTATAAGAGAAAATAAATAAATCACAAATTAAATCAACTTATACAATTTGAATTTTATAAAAAAAAGTGTCCTATCTTACTTTCGCAAAAGCTGCTATATAAGTCCATTTTAAATAATATCAAGATCAAATTACATATTTGAACGTGTCCTTTTACAATGTGTTCTTTGTTGGAACAAACTAAGACGTTGTACAAATTTCCAATGACTTCAGTAAGGAATATTTTGATTTTGCAGGTTTCATGAGCTATCAGAATTCGATGAATCAAAAAGGAGTTGTAGAAGACGTTTGGCTGGACATAATGAGAGGCGTCGCAAAAATGCATCTGAATATGGGCATTGATGAATTGGAGAAGAATGAGTATTGATGCAAGATAATATAACAAAAAAAAGCCTTTTGTCATTAGGTGAGAAAGACAAGGCAAAGCAAGCAAGAACAAATAATTTAAATAATGTCTCCAATGTTATTGGCCTATGAGAAAGCTCTCTATCTTCTATCAATTTTTTCCTATATATGTTATATGCTAAAATTGCTGTGGATGTTGTATCAATGAGAATATATAAAATGTCTTGCTTGGCAAGACTTTTTGAAATATGTACATGTTTGTTCAATTCTTTTATCATACGTCTTTCTCTACTATCTTGTACTTTAAAGGGTAACAATCAGTGTGCCAAAACTAGAACAAAAACATTGCCAAAAGCTGAATATAAGAATTCAACCTCATACTTTTTTGAGAAAATTACAGTTATTTGTCACTTGAGCAGACAAATACTGATATTTCAACCAACAACTACTGGTGGAGGCATTCTAATTCTAAGTAAATATTGTTACATTATTATTTTCAAGAAAAAAGCTATGTACGGTATGGTTTCCCATAAAAAAAATTACTTGCAGTTTTTTTTCTATCACGGTACAAGAAAAATGATATTTTAACACTGTTTTTAAAGGTATTCTCATGACATTGTAATAGGATAGTTACATTGTAATAGGATAGTTGTGTTCAAGTGATTTTTTCTATTTTGATATATGATTTGTTGTTAAGTATTTTTGAATTTTTGAAAATAAAAGTAAAAGTTATAAAACTCTTTTAAAATGTATAACATCAATATCTAAGTAGTTTTATCTGTTTTGGTATGAGGTTTTTTGATAAACAATTTTGAATTTATGTTACAAATATGGAAAGTAGGAACTTTATGTGTTTATGTTGCTCTTGTTTTGAAAAATATAGTTCAAGTGGTTTTCTCTGTTTTGATATGTGATTTGTTAATAAGTACTTTTGAACTCGTTTAACAAATATGAAAATAAGAACCCTGTGTGATCATGTGTTCCTCTCATTTTGAAAAAATAAAGTTATAATATTGTGAAAAATAAGAGTGTTTAAGTAGTTTCTTCAGTTTTGATATGTGGTTTGTTTATAAGTATTTTTGAAACCCAAGTGAAAAACAAAAAACATTATAAAAGTTGCACACTTAATTTTATCATCTAACAAGTGTCAAATAGGTATAATGACGCGTAAGGATGTCAAAGTATCATGATCCTTAATGTAATATTTGAGACACAAACATTTATATAACTCTCCATTTTGGCAATTATTTAAAAAAACATATTTGCGAAATTAAGCAAGTATGCTATTTTATTATCTTAACAATTGTATTATCAGTTACTCAACCTTTAGCTTAAATTAAGATCATGTTTCACTTAAAATCTAAATTACTGTTTTTAAAACTTGTTATTCGATATAAAAATAAGGTTTTAGTATTATAAAATATTATCGACTTCTTTTTTCAAAACTCTTAGATTATATGAAAAATCTTTTAGTTACTGGCTTACCTTTTTTACTTATGTCGATGTGTTTGTTTTTTATGTATAATAATTATGTTTTATACCAAAACAAGTAATGTTATATATGAGTTAGTTAATGAAGTTATTGTTTAAGCCTGTTGTAGATTTTATTTTGGATATTTTGAAACTCTTCATTAAATATATTTTTTCTATAAAGAGAGAAATGTATTTTGATGTAATTTTTTTTATTTGATAGATTCTAATGTATGTAGATATATGTATGTATATATTAGTATTAAAAGTGGGGTGTTACATACCTATGAAAACTAATCTAACCAAGATTGTAAAATTAATTTTCTCTTAATTTTTTTAAATTTAAAAATATATTTTTCAAATCTGTTTACAGTTTTTTTTTTTAATTTTCAAGAAATACAATTTTAATTAGTTTTAAATATTATTATTATGGATGGATGATGGGATATTTTTCCATAAAAAATTAATATATTAAAATGAATTAATAATTTTTTATCTGGTTCCTTATAATTTAAAATTAAATTTATATTGTAATCGAATTTGTCATCAGCTCAAAATTCGTGAATTTTTTTTTTCTAACATTCCACGACAAATAATTTGTCAATTATAAAATCTTAGGAAAAACTTTCTGAGAAATATTTTTATTTCACAACTATCGACGGGTATTCTTGTGGGATATACCCACAAATATGTATGTGGAAATATTTTCTATTTGACTGCTATAATTTTTTCCTGATGTTCCCACGAATTTGATTGCTATTTTTCCACCAACTATAATTTCTCATGAGTGCTTCCCAAAAATATCTCGCTCAATTTTATTTTCCATGGATATTTTTGTCAAAAATGACTTATTTAAAATTCATATTTTCTAAGAAAAAACGTGTACAATATTAATTTTTTTGCAAGCTATAATTCAAATAATAAAATATATTTTTTATAATTAAACCTATTAAATAAAGAAAAGTTAAAAAAAAAACAAAAAAATACACCGTCACATTTAATAAATTTAAAATCTGATGGTCAACAAATTCAACCATAAATCCAAATAAGGGGATATGATATATAATTATAAAAAATTTAGTCTCCATCTTGTCGTACTTCCTATTAGTTATGTTGCTTTTATTATCCTGAGCAGATATGAAACAAAACTATCAATAAATGTCTCAAATTTAAAATATAATATAAGAAAATTTTTTTGACCAACTGAAAGTTATTCTGTTAGTGAGGTAATTTTTTTTCATATCACAAGAGTGATTAGAAAATATTTATGTATGCTAGTACAAGCGTTAACACTACATAGACATTTTTTTTTTCTTTATATTAGCTGCCAGCCAGCTTTAGATTCTAAATTTCTCTCTTTTAGTAGGGTTTAGGTACTTGGATTTCTCATTTACTTAGTTCTTATTATGAAGATATCAATAATTTACTATAGTTTTCCGTGGTCCAAAAATTTGACTTATATGCATAAAAGTATAAAAAAAATTGTAAAATAATAAGTTATTATTTACCTCAGACATAACACAAAATATTAAATTAAAAATATCTTAAAATATTACAAAAAATTACTTCCATATAAGCTAATATTGTTGCTTAAAGATCCGGAAGTCGTTGTTTTTTCTTTACTCTCCAAAACCTAATCTTTAATTACAAATGTTTTAAAATACTTACGATCACTTTATCAATGAATAGATATATTGATAACGTTATAATATAGGACACAGATTTTTACTGTCCGATATTTATTCTTACTAAAATGTGTTATATTTATTAACAGAATTTTTGATAAAAATTTTGTCGAAATTGTTCTTACAGCATTATTAAGATCATGTGACTTATTTACATAATATTTTCGTCTGTAATTTGAAATTACTCACGTGTAGGAAATATTTTGTTAGTAATATAGTTTTCTTTTTTAAGTGTAAATAATTATTTAGCCTGCACATGGTTAAAATCAATCATTAACAATGTTTAATTACGACAAACAATAAAAATAGAGTAGATTGCTTCAATCATAATATATATATATATATCAAATGATAACAAAAGTTGCGTTGGTTCCATTTTTATTTATTTATTTTGGATTTACGACAACTAAACTGAAACAAATTGATTGGAAGCTGTTCCCCTTTGTTGTATGAAGCCTTTGAAAGTATCCAAAGGCACCATAATCGCAGGCCATCTGCAGGTAAAGAAAGAAGAAATCTGCAAGTGAGTAAAATGGTGTAAAGACATATCTTGCTTAGTGACGATGAACAAGAACAAACGAACAGACCAAGTGTAAAAAAATATAAGTTAAGAGATATTTTTTAAAAATGTTAACTTTAGTATGTAATACGAGATCTTGTGAAGAAATGAGATTTTTTATTTCCTTCTTTTAAAGCACTTAACTTTTTTTGAATTTCTTATTATCTTTTTTTTTCTGTCACATCTTTGGATAAGCTATTGTAAAGTGGCATTATGAGAGAAACAAGCAAATTGGAAGACAAACCTTTATTATTCCCAAGATATATGTAAACTATGCTCCACATTTTTTGTAACCAAGTCTAAAACTTAGCACTTGCTTATTCTTGAAAATGACTTCACTTTGCCATGAAGCTTGTTAGTTAATACTGACAATTCCTACAATTCCTTTCACAACTCCATAGAATCTACATTTAAAATTTGCATACAGTAATATCACTTTATTCTTAACCACTCAATCAGTCATGAATATATATGACAATTTTTAACACCATCCATTTTAAGTGTCTTAGTACAACTGGAAATGAAAAAAAAAATGGTCACAAAAAAAAATGTAAAAATTTGCCTAGACCTAACGCTAAAGTGAATAGAAGCAACTCATTTTAATTTCTTGATATTAAAAAGTGAATTTTAAGTTTAATTTAATCTTACAATACTAATTTATTTTAATTTCTTTATGTTAAAAAATAGATTTTAAGTTTAATTTAACCTTACAATACCAATTTGTAAGATAAAGTTTACATCTAATTATATATTATAAAATTATCTTTGGTTTTATTTCTAATTGAGACAGATTCATTAAATCTCACTGTAATACACTTTGAAATCATCTTAATCTTAATAAATAAATTTTAAGTCTAACTCTCACAAGACGTAAAGTAAAATTTGTCCCTGCTTGTATATTATAAATTGTTTTTATCTCTAGTTTATGTGACATCTACATCACATTTTCTTCATGAGATGATGGTATCAAAATCTATTTTATAATAAAATTTTATAAATATATTGTGTCACTACTATCAGATTATTATTAGACTATCTATAAATATTAATCTTATACACAAATTTGAATAACTTTGATTTAAAAAGGTGTTAAAAATTTTATATTAACTAAATATCAAATTAATTTTATAATATATGATAGAAATCTCATTCTATAAATTGATTTTATGAGATTGAGTAACACTTCTTTTAACACTTGCCTCTTTAGTGTCTGGTAGAACACCAATCTGTTAAAATTTCATCTTCACTCTACTTTTAAAATTTTCTGAATGGGAAGCGTAGCAACATAGCATAATCAAGGAACTATTATCGAATAATTTCTTAAAACCAAGAAAAATTGGGTGGATAAAATTTGAATTGTGCATGTGCCCATATACTAAATATGAATTCGTGAGTCAGTGAATCATTTGTATTGAATATTTAAGTAACCTTGTTCTTAGAATCAGAACTTCCTAAATGTCTTTGTTTTTTTATTTTCATAGAACTGATTTAAGTTTCTGTTTGAAAATTATAGTTTAAAATAATAATGATTTAGGTTATATTTTAATCATATAATTTAAAATATATGCAATTTTAATTTCTCACAATTTTTTAAGCAAAATAAGTTTGTATATTTTTAAATTAAGCAATTTGCTTTTAAAAAAATGTCTACCTTAATGTGAAAATATGTTTTGATATCTAACAAAAATGACATTAATTTATGGTAGGATAAAAACTTGAACCAATAGCTCTAATAAACCGATTCGATGCTTCAATTTAACTTTCAAATACCCACTTTAACTTTATTGAGTTCAATGTATGGGTATCTTATGAATAGATTGATATGATTTTTTTTGTATAAATTTAATGAATAGTTTAAAACTTTAAATTTAATTACATAATTGTATTAAATATTTATATAAAGATGCTCTTTATTAATGATAATGAAGTAATCTTTACTTCAATTGGTTAATCGGACTGATTCGGTCCATACCCATTTTTTGCCACAAGTATTGAATGTTATAAAGAACATGATGGGCAATAGTGTAACAAGATTAAGACTTGACTTTGATGGAAAATTGACAATTTTCAGAGAACAATAAAAAAATATTTTTGTTCTTTACAATTTCATGAACGTGTAATTTAGTTTTTTTATAGAATTTTGGGCATTTGCTCTTCTAGTTTTCTAAAATTAAATTATTTTATTTCTTATTAATATATCATTAAATTACTAGTTTAAAATGTTACGTGTTCGTTATTGGTTAATATTGAACCAAAATTGCTGTTTTAGAAAAATGCAGAATTAAATGTGCAATTAAAATTTTATAAGAACAAAAAAATATGCATTTGCAAAACTCTAGGATAAAAATATATTTAAGTTAAAACAAAATTAACCTTTTCATAAACTAAATTTCTTTGTATATGGATTAAAAATTAGATTTAAGAGAAATTATGGAAAATAATTTTTACAGATGAACTCTTACTTAAAACTAATTTGAAATTATGAAAAATTGATTTTACTTTTATTTTTTTCTTACGCATACTTATCAAAAAGTTTTTGTAAAGAGATCTTAGATAAATAGAAAGATAAAAATAGTTTTTTTATCTCATTATAAAATTTTGTGTGAAGCTCCATTATACACTAAAAATAAGGATAATACCTCTTGCATTTTACGAAAGAGATGAAAAAGGTATTTTTTTTTTTTTAAGAAACTAAAAATATGTGTAGGTATATCATAACATATTACATCAAAGAGTTTAAGAGCAAAAAGTATGATGGTGTTAGTGAAGATCATTCTGGTCAACAAAAAAAATGAAAATAGGCTTCAATTCAACGCTATTTCCTAGCATAAGATGCCAATTTTCAATTCACGTTTTGATGACTATATCATAAAAATAAACTTATGATAAAATTTTATTTAGAACTTTTAACAGAAAAGAGTATACTTTTTTCTTTAACTAAATAAGCTTTTTTATTTTGATTCTCCTTTTACAAACACGTATTGCAGAATCAGTGTGATTTCTTAACCAAACCGCATACAGTACCAAGATACAAATCAGAACTACGGAGCAGGTAAATTTTAGATTAGAAAAATACATTGGACGAGATGAATTAATAAAAAATATAACGATATAAAACTAATATTTTCCTTTGCAATATCAAATATTTAATACCACATGCTCCAGAATCACTCATTCTTCTTTCTGAACTTACTAGAATAATTAGTATGGATCCCAAATTGAAAATGCATAATAAGAAGGCTGCCAAAAGCTTTAGAAAAATATGCACAGAAGATAAACAAGAATCACCCACCCTATCAACTACTGGCATGCACTTTTGTTTCCACAAAACTCTGGGATCACAATTTAAAAGGGAAATGACTGATGATGCAACGTACCATTATCATTTACAGAGATACTGGATACTAAGAACAGTAAAACCACTTTAAAAAGTACGATGGTGGAGACAAAATTACCCTAGGAATAACTCTTCACAAAATTGCTCTCACGAACAACTTATTTCTCTATCAAATTTCAATAATCAATTTGCTAAATTAAAACTTCTTATAAATAAATCAGGTGCACAAAATTTTATAATATTGTAAAACTATTTGATATTTCATTGAATATAATCAATTAAAATAAAATTTACCTTCTAAAATGTAAGCAAATATAGACTACAAAATTACCTAAATAAAAATGTTTATTTTATTTCCAAAAGTTTATGAGCATCGTCATTGAAATAATATTTAAAATTTGAATTATTAAAATTGAATGAATATATAATCGAACAAAACAAGTCTATCAAGATTTTCTCCAAGAATTATTTGAGCTGACTAAAGTACAAAACAAAAATAACTGTTTTCTGTAAAATGAGTTTTAAACTTCCATAAAGTACAAGTATAATAGTTTAGAGACTTTTAAAATTTATTTTCTTGATTTTCTTTTTGCTAATAATTGAGGGCATAAAATTTCATTACAAGGATGTACCCATTGATAAGTGGTTTGCTGGCAATCCTTTGGCATGGCCATTCAGGTAAACTTCATCAAAGATCATAACTTGCTAGGAGTAACTTCCTTCGAAAGCACTCCACTCTTTCCAACATTGAAAATGTCCTTTCTTTCAGCAATAAACTTTGCAAACCGAGAACCCTTCTCTTTACTTTTATTGTCTGTAGCAGAGTGAGGTGGATCATGCATAGGATGGGGATTAGGATATGATGGCCGCATCAATGCCCATATAGATGAAAGGCATTCATTGGGTTCGTCTAGAATCCGTACAAGTGATAAATCGTCCATGGCTGCAGTGGGAAAAGCCACATCATCAGATGTCAACATACCATGGGTACAAGGTAGAAAACAATTAGTATTTTTGCCAACGGTTATGACCAGATTTCCTTCATTTCTGAATTCTAATTGTTGTCATTTAGTGTTGTGTTCCTTTTGGTGGGGTGGGAACATCATGAGCAACATCCATTGTGGGACCAAACAATTGGTTAAAAAACACACCTTTTGAGAATTTGAAGATGGGTGCCAAAGCAGCAGTTGGAATGCTAAAATTAAGATGAGGTATTACTGTTCCTCCACTATGCCTTGCATTGCTGCGCAAAAACATTATATAATTAAAGATGGAAGTTTAATAATTTACAACCATTCAGGAACAATCAATAAAGAAAATTAATATCACAAAAGCTTATGTTACAGAGAAACAACTGGACCAGAAAGAGCAGGCTGAGTTCCTATGAGTAAAAATAGGATCAAGAAAAGACAGTCTAGTACTGTAGAGACAGGAGGTCTCTAAGCTAAAGAATTTCATCAAAAAGAATCATTATTGCCTTTAAAACATGGATTTAGTAAAAGGGTAAGGCAATTTTGATTTGCAGATTATTGGTTTCCTGAGAGCAAAATCCTGCCGGTAATCCAAAACAAAAAATAGAACCACCTATTCGTATATATTCTTATTTCAAAACCATGATCCCTGAGCTACAATACCAATAGAATCAATGTGATAAATGACTAGTAATTGAACTAACTTAAATCTAGTGGTTCAGCACACACAGAGCTACAGGAATAGGAGAAGGTGGTATGGTGATATTGAAAGTTGGTGGCAATACCTTGTAACCAGACCAATCATGTGACCATCTGAATTTATAACAGCACCACCACTAGCACCAGGATGAATAGCAGCTGTTGTTTCAAGCATTGCCGGGAAGTACTCACGGTTGTGCATATGCTCAGGTTGAATGGACAGATAAGATTGAGGAGTCTTTGCCTCAACCACTTTTGCTACCACACCAGAGCAAACAGATGGGAAAAATCCTAATGAAAATAGATGATTTCAGAGGTTAAACAAAAGAAATAGAAAGAAAATCCACTGCAATTGAATTGGTTCATTAAAAAATTGGATACAACACGTCAGACTAATCACCCAACAACAAATTATCATATTAGATAATATGCCATAGCCAAAAAAAAATTCAAGTATAACATCCAATGAATCATTTGCATTGATGCATATGACCCTTGATGGGTTTTACAAACAAGCTTGTTTTAAAAGGAAAAAATGATGCAAACAACAATAGAATGAAAAATAAGCAAAAGCCTAAAGATTAGAAGACCCAAGTATTGGGGTGGATTGTAATATCCTCCGAACTTACCTTAGGAGATAAAAAGATAGCTTATTAGATTTAGGGCACTACTATTTCAGTTAACTATACGTCTAAGAACCTAAACTTTTAAACTGTCGTCTAAGCATTTTTTATGGGTTATTAATAGTAGGAACTAGGAAAATCTCAATCCTTATGAATTCATTACCCAATATTCTTTGGACAAGTTTGTCAAGGACCAACAATCCAAAAAGCTTATGATTTTAAAATTGGTTTTATCTCTAACAAAGTTTAAGATAAGCGTGACATGACGTAATGATTCTTCTCCATTACTCAAGATCAATTTTATGGTTTATTTAGTAACAAGGTTTGTTTTTTAGTTGTTTGAAGCATTCTTTGGGTGATCTGCTCAATGACATATAAGAGGAAACCGTATCAACTAGAGGCAGGCAGACATAGCACTAGTTCAATTTTTGCACAACTTTGTTGAAGATCCCACTAAATATAGTTGGAGCTGCTAAAACAGGAACATAAAATCACATAAACATGAAAAATGATAAAAGTTTAAAGGAACTGCAGCGTTGCAGACATGTGATCATAAGCAACATTAACTTTCATTTATAGCAGGGCATCTAACCAAGAAAGAAACCGATCAGTTGGGTCAGCAAGGACATACCACGCTTTGGGCCAAATAGTCCATGGCCAATGACAAATGCCTTTGATCCTGTGGAAGGCCTAGAAAAATCCATTGTTATTGGCAAAAGATTATCTGGAACAGATTCAAGCTGCAATAAGGCAACATCCCATGGTCCTTTACAAATATAGACTACTTTTGCATCACACCAAATCCAAGGTTTGATATGATCAAGACGTACACGTATGTTTCTATGGTTGACATAAGTTGGATTCAACAACTTATATCCCCCCTGCTCATTAGCAGTGAAAGGATGAATAATTGGCATCTTTAACAATGAAGTTTGACTAACTTGATTGCTTTCAACTCTGTTACCAAGATAGGCAGTTCCCTCAGAGAAGGAAGAAGGTTTTTCTGAACTGGTCCCATATCCTCCGCCATTTACATATTCTTTCCCAAATCTCCATGGTTCCAACAGATGAGCATTTGTAAGTACGAGACCTTGACAGTTTAGTAAAACACCAGATGCCCATACTCCATCACCAATAGTAACAAGACAGACAGAAGTCATTGCCTTCTCAATTGGTAATGGTGAGGAACTACCCAAATATAAATGCTCACGCTTAATCCTAGAGCACACATCTAATTTATCAGTGTCAGAAAAAGACCCAGTTCCCGCAGCATAAAGGTCACCCCCCTGATCATATAACCCTTTCTCTGTCTTCTCAGGCTTATTGCGCAGCAAGCCACTAGAAGCACTAACAATGGCCTCCCATGGAATCACCAGCTGTCACCGAATACTAGAGTTTTGCATGATGTGTTAAATTGGAGGGGGCTTAAATAATGTCAAATAAGGAGAACGCAATCAAGGTACCTGGATTTCCGCCCCATATGTCTTCTGTCTCAATGGTCTGAGCAGGACACCAGTAAGACATGCATGCTCACTGAAAACTGGACTGCCTTCCATTCCTGGTAGATAGAGTATCAAAATTGAGCCAGAACCACTTCCATAAATGACCAATGGATTATGCAACAGAGAAATGGCTCACACCAGGAAGACACCGTATGTCAGCCATTAGCAATGATCCATCGGATGAATGGGAAGGGTAGCTGTTTGCAATGCATCCTACAGAGATGCTGATTCAAGCAATTAACCATACCATATCAAAGGATTGAATGACACAAAATACCCAAACATTGGCATCAAATTCACTGCACTGACTACAGTAATAGACACAATAAATGCGTATACAAATCAACACATAGGCAATCCCAACAGCTCAAGAAAATAGTATGACATAAAGTGACAACTAACAAGCGAGAAAAGTTTAACCATTTTTGAAGTAACTGCCAGATTTTTTTTCTTTTATTTAAACAAAAACATATAAACATATACATATATACCTGTTAAAAAAGTGCATAGGTGACAGGACTCCAAAAGGAGACCCAACTGCCAGAAGAAAATCACCTCTTTTATTCATGGCAGATACTTTACTATCCAGCAAGTCCTGATAAAATCACCAACAAGTTATTTTCAAGAGTCTAACTGGACCAACAAAGAATACCAACAGAAAAATCATTTCACATGTAATGTAACTAGTATGTTACAATAGTTTGTATAAGGAATTCAACTAGAGAAAAAAAAAGATAAAAAAAACCAAAAGATACCCTGAAAGATAAAGGAATACTCAGAATTGCCATTCTAGTAAGTGATTTGTACACAAGACTTGCACTGCCAGATCCTCCCATGACCAATCTTTCCTGTAATATCATTCAAATTCATCATTCTTCATCTGAAAATATTATGTTTGCTTCTACATATCATGATCCTGGAGATGTTATTCCAAAGGCAATTTATACCATCAAGAAGAAGAATGATACTTTAATAAGTAAGTTTACAAGGATCAATTTTAAGATGAGGTGTAAATCCATTTACAAATGAACAATTTGATATTTTGCAGTTGCACCAATAAATTTTATACAAACATAGTTATAACAACCAACTTTCCGAGAAGCTTGAGTCATTAGCTAAAGATAAATAGCCGTCAATAGCTTTATATATAGAATATCCCTGCACAAAAACTCCCTTTGCACTCGAAGCCTTAACAAAGCAAAGCCTGACTTTACCTTGTTCTGTCTATTCAACTATTAATTAGAATGAAGCCAAAAAACATCACTTTAGTAGACTACTACGTCATAGAAGGTATGATACCGTGTTGGGACAAACAGATAGAAAGAAAAGAGGAGAATATGCTGAAAATGTGTTTCAACTATACGTATACCATAGAACTATTTAATTTATAAATGTAATAAATATAAGGTACAATTTTTCTACTATTTACATAAAACAATGAACCAAGACATTTACATAATAATACATATTTTTGACAAAGGTAAATCCAAAATACCAGTGCATCTAATACAGAGATTATGCGTAATCTATGTTATATTCAACCATAAACATAATACGAATATTAAACATATTTATCAATGCATAGCTTTCTAACCTTTAACCAGAGTTTTTTTCTGTTATATCATATCAGCTACATGGATGTTCTATCATAAATTATGTATATAAATAAATCATTGACCTCTAATTTTTCTTACTGTTTGCTTATAGTTTTTCTCAAGCAATTGAGCTTCCGTTCAACTGATTTACTCTCTCTACAAGGCTCCAGTCTCCCCACATCCAAAAAGCAGAGAAGACAAGTTTACAGTAAGTGCTACCCCAACTTTCTCCATTATATATTTTTCGTTTATTCCTAATCCTGTCTTGGCTATTATGTTCACTCACCCAAAGCATCATTCTCATGTGTCATGTTGAATTAATTCTCTTGGTGACTTTCTCTACCCAACATTCAGTTCCACCCAACATAGCAGATTAGCAGGTATTTGAAGGAGATATGAAGGAGGAAAATAAAGAGGAAAAAATTGCAGGCGTGCAAGAACTGTATAAGCTAGAGAGCTGAGTGGTGATAGGATTCAAAAGTACATGCTAACTAGGCTCCTTTTTTCCCGTTTTATCTTTTGAAAAGCTAAAATTTGAGCATAGAAAGATAAAGGGAAAATAGTTTTTGCTAGACACTTTAAGTGACATTACAAAATCCAGAACATAAATGTCAATTAAATTCAGCAAATACCCAAAGTTTTGGCATGGATTCAATAAAATTCAGTCAACTCTCTTTTTATTATTATATTATTACATTATTTGATCTCATGGCCTAGAATAAAAATTCAGATTACAGTGCCTTCAGGCATACAGACCAACAAGCAAAAATTTCCAGGGTTTACTGTTTCCTCACATACATGCACTACAATAATCCAACCAGAGTTTAACTACATTTTTAGACAAATATAATACAAAATGTGACATACAAGTCACATTATATATTATTGATGAGTGCAGAAATGCACTTAAGGCATTTCAAATTTGGTATGATAATTCCAATTTTATTATTCAACTGGAACATCTCTTCACATACAAGTACAAATTTATAAAGTAAACTAATTCATCACAACAGGAAAAAGCATACTTTTTAAGAACAAACTAACCTGAGTTTGAGAAAAATCTCTAGAACGCTGAGAATCATTATTGTAAGATGCCAAAGACCAACCAACCTCCCATTCAAACTCTGGTAAGCCCAAAGATGCTTCAATAAGTGATTGGAGACAATCAGATGAAGTAGGAATATCAACCTGAATGATGCAGACATCTTATTAGCATTGAACTAGAAAATAGCGGTTAATAATAAAAGAAAAACCATCCTAGCTTATTGAGAAACAAATGTTACAAATTTAAATGTAAATGAACGGTATAAAAGTCACACCACATGAATCCTAACATTATTTGTTTGTCCAAAAACACATGACGCATCAGATCATTAACAGTTTAGAAGATAGCACAATAAGGAACTAAATGGTTCAAAATGCTAACCAATGACAAAAGCTGCGCTGCAAGCCAACAAGGAGTTCCCTGATTAGAATTTACATTGGTTTTCTCAGTCATAACATCAATCCGAACACCAGAAATCAAGTCTGGCCTACCCTGAAAAGCACAACAAATTTAGAAAATATAAAAAAACAAATAAATGATTTTAAATTGATGTTGCAGTGGCAGTTTCATTGTGTTTACATATAATGCACGAAATTGCAGACTAGCACGGCCATATTAACAACCCAAATACTTCGACGTTTCGGCCAAAATTGCTGTTGCAGAAACCTTCCCAACTTAATTAATTACAAAATCATCAACGAACACCACCAACCTGAGGAATATTTTCTCTCTGTTGAGGTGACAGAAAAGGCTCAACAACTGAGGCAACCGTCACAACCAACACCTTATCCTCGCAGTTATCACCATAGAGACGCGTAGCTACTTGAGCATCATAAAGGGTATCAGGTACAAGCATCCCCGAAGCTGAAAGAGTTGTTTCACCAGAACTACGCATACCCAGAAGAAGAAAACCGAAAGCCGCCACCATAAGTTCATAAAAAACGAAACTTCTGATAAACAAAAACAGAATAAGATCATGGGTGGGATTAGAAACCGGTATTGATGAAAAGCCTGTCTCCTCATCTTCAACCCTTTGGGGTCCTGAAAAGTTATTTGCAAGCTGAGTGAGCGATGATAATAGATTAAGCGGTGCGTTTGAGAAGAGAGAAATGAGAAACTCACAGGACCGCGAACCCTGACCATAACTGCGAAATTCCGAGCAAACTTAACGGTTTCGGATGCCATTTCGGAGAGTGAGTATGAAGATGAAAGCCTTCAATTTGAAGTTCAATTTTCTTCTTCCTATAATATAATTAGTCAATGTATTGTTTTGGATTTTAAGTGTTCATTATTTAATCAAATATTTTTCTTAATTTTTTATTTATTACCAATGAAATGTTTTCAAACATTATTTTTCTTAATTCCATCACTTAAAATACTAAATTCACCAGAAATAATAAAAGAATCACTTTGTAAAAATTTCTCTTCTACATTAGACAAGAGTTAGTTTTTCGTTGTGCAAGCACAGTTAGTTTAAGAATTACTTATATTTGTTAATTGACATCCACTTGGTATGTTTGTTCTCTGTCATGAATTAATATTGCATCTGCAAGTTTGTTGTGTAGAAGCCTAGGTGGTCGTTGAACAAATGGTGTGGAACATTCCAAGCTTCTCTGCTTTAATAAATTACCTATATTGCTCAACCAAATTCCGTGAGCTATGATATGCACTACACACGTCACATGTTCACTCTACTATAAACTCCAAAGCAACTTTGTACCCAAGAAGCGAACTACCACTGAATTTCCTTCCTTAGGTGCTATTAAGGCTCATCCATTTTTTCTTCACTAGTAATGCTCCAATTTATTAGTAGATTGCCATTTCATTTTCAATGCATTAATTTATCTAACAATATCCCTCTAAGGCAATAAAACTCAAAACCTCACTGAGACTCAATGACCCTCTTCTCTTTTTTTCTGGACTCATAATCAATGAAAGGTATGCCCTTATTGAGAGAAGCCAAGATGAAGAAAAATATCAGAACTTGCTGCTACAGTGAAGGTTCAACTTCCACACACAACAGGCAAAATGATACTGGCAAGGTAAGCTCACTAGCACTGCAGGATCTCATGTTGCAATTTGAGTTACAGGCTAAGCTTAGTGATGAGTTCAGTGAAATGAGGGAAAGGATATCATGTGTTGATGACTACATTTTGAGGTCCACAAGGAAAGCTTTGAATCAGTATCCTAGGTTGTCACTTGATGGTGGTAGGGATGGCATGAACAGGCCAAGTTTTGGGAACATAAAAGGAAGAAGATCAGCTTGTTGTGATAGAAGACTAAAGGGGGAATTACTACAAGAGAATAATGACTTAGAGTCACAATCCAAGGTTAGGTTTGGTGAGAGTATGTCTTTGCCTTGTACTTTAGCAGGGGAGAGTGTGGTGTGGTGTAAACCAGGTGTTGTAGCCAGGTTAATGGGCTTAGAGGCTATACCATTGCCAGTGAGTAGCATAAGATCTGTCAGCAAAGAAAAGATCCTTGCTGTGTTTAGGAGACAAAACCAAAGAAGAAAGTTAGAGAGGCTTCAATTTTGAGACATCACTAGCAAATGGTAATGGGGTAATAGTTGAATCAGAGGAAGCAATGCTGATTAATTGTAGTTGTGGAGAAGTTTAATAGAAGTGAAGGATGCTTTGTTATTCTGTTTGATTTGATGGTGACAAAAGTTTGATACCATATTCTATTTTTCAATTTATTGTTTGCTTCTTTTGCAGTATATACACAACCAAATCTAGATTTGAATTGATGTAATTGTCATGTTGGTTTGTTCTCTCATTGGTAATTACTTGTAAGTCTGTAACTATTAACATGAAAAGAAACAATTTTTGGAGGTATAGGCGTTAAAGAATAGTTTGAGATAAATGAAATTTCTTATTTTACATGTTTTCAAACCACCTATTAAATATTTTTTTTTAAGTGACCACATTACGATCCTTTAAGTGAAACTAAGATCAGATTTGTTAGTGAAAGTCTTATGGTCGAGTCTTTCAAATGAAAATGTAGTGAAAATAGGCACTAATAACATTCCACTAAAAAAAATTAATTTTTCAATTTATTCTAAAAGAAATTATATCTAATTTTTAAGCTAAATGACAAATATTTAAAAATAAATAAATTTTGCCTAAACGTAAACTCAAGATCAAAACTAAATGACAATTCTGCAAACAATAATAAAAAAGGACAATTTGAACGAGAAAAAGAAGAAAATTTTCTTTACACTTTTCACAATGTTAATTATGTTGTTTTTATTGTGATATCATAAAAAATATTAATAACACACAGATTTGTTAAATTAAATATAAAATGTATTTTTATCATAGGTGAACTAGAAGTGAAAGTATATAATATAGAATATGGTTAAAATACGTAAGTACAAAGAAAATTTATAAAAAAAATATATTATTTTAAATTGTAAGTGTTAAATATTTAAGTGTGAGTCTAAGTCTTAAAAATGAAAAAGTTGAACAATATATAAAAAAGAAGACTTACAAATCTAATATCTTTAAGGTTTTGAATTGGAAGTGACGTCATTTCCTTATATATTGGCGTATGTCTTATTGTTTGATGTCTTTCCTGTGTTTCATCCTTGAAGTCTCCCAACACTAAGTTATGTTAACTCTTATGAATTTTAATATTTAGTCAACAAATGAATTTTAATTTAATTCAAGAATCTTATATAGTCTCTGGATATCCTCATTACATTTATTATCCCTAAATAAGATCACATTTTTTTCTCAAAATAAATAATAATAATAATAGAAAGAAAATTCAAAAAAGACTTAGATCATACGAAGTGATTTCATATCTTTCATAAGCTAAAGAGACACAGAAAGTATGACTTGACACTCCTTATGATCAAAATCAGGGGCAAGCGCAATCAAAATCAAATTGAATGTTTGACAAATCCAACAAAATGGCATTCACATATTGCACCGCACGTAACGTTGTATATCATCCCTCCATTGCTAGATCCTTCCATCATCATTGAATCCACAAACTCATGACAATCGCGAAGATTACAAAGTACAAACTTCTTACAATTTGTGGTACTTTTGGTTCGGTCTCTTTAGAGTTGAATCGTGAAGATTACAAAATACAAACTTCTTTTCGGTCTCTGTTGAATTGCAAAGATTACAAAATACAAACTTCTTACAATTTGTGGTACTTTTGCTTCGGTCTTTTTAGAGTTGGGTTTGGTTTGTATTATCCTATGGAGGTAAGAAAAAATTTATCTAAACCTTGTTTGACCAAAAATAATAATTAGATTTTTTTTTCTAGCTAAAGCATTTACCATCCTCTCTCTTCTTTTTAGTATTTTTTCTCCTCAATATAATTGGTATCATATCGTATTTTAATCTCTATTTATTTTATTTATTACTCATTATATTTTTTTAAATGTCGTGATCCAAATTAAAATTATTTAAATATTTTAATAATGTTAAAAATTCACGATATAAATTGACATGAATGACATATCTTACTTATTACTATGAACTATCTATCAGAAATATTATTAAAATCAGACTTGAAGATTTTATAATTAAACCATAATATTATAAACAACATCCAATTGTTTAAACCATAATATTATAAACGATATCCAATTATCGAAACTTAATCATAATTCATGAGCACGTTTACGACCAAAGAGGTAAAGGTACACTTAAAGTTCCACTCTTAATAAAATAATAAATATTTTCTTAAGAAACAACATTTCGAATTGTTTGGCAATGAATTTTATTTCCACCAACATTTCTATATGATATTTGTCTCTAAAGTCCAGGATAAGCTTTCATGGTAGGACCTTTTGGTTTGGATAAGTACAAGTAAGATGGCGAGGAAAAAAATGCAGACAATATATAACTCAATTTCAGCTTTCTTTTCTTTCATTTCTTATTTTATTTCAATAAAAAAATCTAGGGATAAGCTTTGATAAAGGTTTGTCCAAGATACAAATCAATGTTTAAAAGCTGAAAAGGAAAGGATATCGAATTTATTGTTCTTTTTTCCTGAAAGTTAAATATCAAGACAGAAAAGTCAAGGTTTCGGGATATTAAATTTTCCATGTTCAAAATACTGATAAGATATCTCTATCATTGTTACATCCTTTATTTAATTAAAAAAAAAACAAGTTAGTGAACTCCAAAGAGCTCAATTATTACCAAATAAACAAATATCAATTTCGTACCATGTAAAGATTACAAGTGCGTTATTAATAAAACACGTTAAATTAATCTCTATGTTTATCCGAAACAAATCTCACCCTATCTTAATGATTTCATTACAACTTTCAATGTGTAATCAATATGAATAATCCCACTATCACAAACTTACAAAGTTATAAAAATAGTGGTCTAACACAATTTTATTTATTTTAATATTAATATTTAACAGAAGCGGTAAAAATATTAACCGAATGCCAAAGTTCAAGGCATATCTGGCTAATTAACAAAACTTAAAGAACAAACAAAACATACTAGTTATTTAGCATTTTACATTCACCTGCTAACAAAAACCTCACACACAGGTAACATCTTAGTCAGTAACAGACCAATAAATTCTCGACACATATGATAATAGATGCAAACGTGGCACGCAAACCACGAAAAACGACAATATTTACAAGCAACCCACGCGCCTCGTACACACCTCAGCGGTGCCTGCTCCTGGTCTCTCCACTGTACATCCTGCACCCAAATACAACCATTTAAGATCAGCCGTTGATTTCTCCCTAGATCTAACTGTCTACATCACCCCAATCGAGGGTACTAGACAAAATAAAAAAGAAAAAACAAATGCATAACAGTACCCCAAGATATTATAATGATCTGAAACTGTAAATATTAGCAAAGAAAAACTGCATTATTCTATTAAAAATAACCTGTTATAAGTGAGAAGTGAGAGTTAGATCTAATGCCTTTAGTAGAAAAAAAAAAAAAAAAAAACATTGGAAAGTTTGGATAAAAGAGAGAGAAGACATGGCTATCTAATGCCTTTAGTAGGAAAAAAAAAAAAAAAAAAACATTGGAAAGTTTGGATAAAAGAGAGAGAAGACATGACTAATCTTCTGTCATAATAATATGAATCAGCTTGTTATCATGTCTATATATATTTGTATGCATGCAAAGTTGATATGATCAAGAACAAGTTATAGGAAAAATATAAATATATCAATACGAGATCTGGATACTTTACTGAAAAAAAGAAAAGAAAAGAGAGTATATATATGTATACCAGTCGTAGACAGTGGGAGTGTTGGGAAGAGGTTTGTCAAACATCTGAGCACCGATGGTCTTGGTGGCAGAGTTGCTCCCAGGATGGAACACGCTCCTCCAAACGTTGTCAGCTTTGCGTCCCGATCCCGGTGTCGTAGGTGTTGTCGGAGTCAAAGGGGTTGTCGGTGTCGTCGGCATGGACAAACTCTTCTGCAACTTGCTACTTTCTCCTTCGTCTACATGCATCAATTCGGAAAACGTTAAACCTAGCACATCTAAAACATGTATTTATTATATATTATGGTTAAGAATTCATCTAAGCAGCAGAATATTGTGTATGTATAAAAGGGTGCACCAGTTTTGACGGTGGTAAGTTTTCTGAGCTTGCCAAGGCCACGCTCGGGTTGAGGGCCAGCCACAACATCATCCCAGAGCTTCTCTAGCAGAACCATGTTGGAAGGAAGGAAAGGTTTGATGGAGTTGAGGATGAAGAGTGAGTAATGGGGGATGTTAGAGTGGTTGTGCACACTGTATATATAGAGGGTGATGATGTCTATATAAAATATCTATGTCCAAAATGGGGTGATTTGGATGTGATGATGGGGAGTGGATATAGTAAAACAAATGAGGTGGAAGAGTGAGAATAGGGGAGAGGAGAGTGGATAAGGATGAAGACTTGGTAAATTTGTGGGAGAATATGGGTTTTCTAACAAGTGTACAGACGAAGGATGAAAAAATATATTTAGTTGTGTGGTTTGTTTGTCCTATTCTTCAGTAATGTGGGGTACGTGGTGATGGGATAAGGACTTTAATGGATGGTGGGCCCCATTTCTTGATGATTCCTATAATTTATCTTTTCTTTTACTGCCAACAACATTAATCATGCAGCGGTCATGTGATGCCGGGCATGGTTCTCCTATGGAAACTACAAAGGAACCCATCATCTAGATCTGGGAGAATTTGTTTGGTCGTCCACGGTAATAAGTGAAAAATGGAAATTCATAATTATTTATCAAAATAAAATAATATATTGTGTTATTTTATATTATGTATTTAAATCAATAACTTAAAAAAATAGTCAAAACCGTGTGATGTGAATTTAATTTCAAAAATGAAAAAAGTGAAAAAGATCGGACCTCTTTTATGAGTCTAAATGAAATCTTGATTTTTTAGGCTTATTTTATTACATTTGGGCATTTTTAGCTTGATTTGGGCTGAGTAGAAAAAATTGTGCGACGAATTCTTCTTCTACTTCCATTCCTTCTTTCCTTCCCTCCATAGTCAATATAAAATTATTTATATGATCTTATTTAAAAATTAAAAAAATCAACATTGCTATTTACCCTTTTTACCTCCGTAACTTTTTTTGTGAAGTATTTTCTCGCCAATCACCATTTTAGAAGGTTATTTTTTGATAAAATCTTCGGTTAAAGGTTCAACAAAGTTGTAAACAAATATTTTTTTTTTATAAAAATTTATGAGATATGTTAAAGATTTAAGTAATTAATTTGATGATTTTAATGATATTTTATAGTGAATGACAATGTTATTATTTAATTCATTTTTTTTAAATGTAAACCGAAAACATTTTATTTTATAAATGATAAGTGAATGACACCTCAAAATCATTTTAATTATTTTAACAACTATTTTATAAATTAAAATTTTTTGTGAAGCTGCAAGAAAGAAGAGGAAGGAAATATGAAAGTGGAGGAAGAATTTGACAAATTGTGCTATTAGAGTTCTAGTTGAGCTAGGATCTTATTTTTATTTGCAAGACATTAAAATATAAATTGTTTGTGATTAATCAATTGCATCTCGGCTAACGAAGTATTGAACTTCAAGGATAAATACTAAGCACAAATCAATATTGGATTGCTTAAATTGATAGATCATGGCTTGGATTTGACTTACTCTACAAAATTCAAAATTCATACATATGGCAAAATAGGCTACTTTTGTCTATAGTCCGCTACAAGCTGAGATCGGGCTGACCAGCCAAAATAAAACAAGTTGAAAGTTTTGGTCTCTTTTATTAAACTGTAGATCCACGAGTTAGCTTATCATTTTTTTTCCAAATTTTATATTATAAAATTTATTATATGTGTATATACTCAAATTTTATTTTTTTGTTTTTTTATTTATATTATAAAATTTATTATATACGTGTATATATATATATATATTAAAAATTTTATTATATGTGTATATACTCAAATTTTATTTTTTTGTTTTTTTATTTATATTATAAAATTTATTATATACGTGTATATATATATATATATTAAAAATAATTAATAATATAAATATTTTATAAATTTTTAATTGATTAATCAATATATTTAATAGAATAAATTAAAATAATAATTATTTTCACATACTAAATTACTATATTATAATTAATAATTAAAATTTAATTTGTAAATGTAAGGATTATGTTGCAATTTACACATTTAAATTCTTCAAATAACATAATATAATATAAAAAAATTAATATTTTAATTTTAATTTAAAAAAAATAGTATGTCCTGGGATGGGTTAGACAACGGGATGAGTTAAAGTAAGCTAACAGATTGAAAATACCAACTTCTCCAAGATCCATTTAGTTGTTGGTAATATTAAATAAATTGACTTTAAATAACATTTTTTAGTTATTATCTAAAATAAAAAAATAGTGCAATGTCACTACAAAATGTATGAGTTAAGTCTTTTTTTTTTTCATTAATTTGTTGTTGACATCGTTTATCACAAAACAATTCCATAAAATGTAGACTTTAGACTATAAATTTTAATATTAAATTAAATGTTGGTCTTTTCTGTCATATAACCTAATCTTGGTTTAACAACAGAAGCTCATAAAAACTTCATATCTTTGCATTCATTCTAGATCAGATCCTCTCATCGCAACTTCTTGTGAACATCCAGCCTTACATCTGTATACTGACTGTTTTATATAAAATTAACAGCAAATTTGTAAAACTAAAAACACAAACCTAAAACTACAAGCTAAAAGTAGACAAGTGTTTTAATTTTTTAAAATTTAAAACTTTAACTAAATTTCACTCTAAAACTAGCTTTTTTAGCTGTCACAAGTTTTTATGTTGGTCCTTTATACATATGACTATATACAATAATATTTTCCTATCCCCCTTTATCTATTAAAGAAAAATGTTTAAAAATGGTCATTGATTGCATTGAGAATTACAATAAGAGAAAAGTTCAATAAAAACTTATTTACGTTAAAATGAGTTCCATATGACATTCATTTTAAAAAGACAGTATTGTACATTTTCAAATAAGAAAGAGAAGTGGCATAATGAAGAAGTGAATACAATTTACTGTTTCTTTTCAGTCCAAAATTGCCACGATTATGCTTGCCCACAGACATGATCCAAGTCATGCAGAGCAACCACTAAATATACACACCCTAAGAAAATTATCCTGGAATTGGAAGTGAAGTTAAGGGTCCTTCATACATATTTTAAGTACCTTAAGACCATCATAAAAAATGGCAGAGAGATGATGGTGATCTGAACCATAAACTCAAGCAGGGTTGGTGAAAAATAAATGTTTCACCTCTGATGTGAGCTAGAAATGTATCAGTCAAATTTAAAGACATTTTTTATCACATGATGGCTATAAGAACTACGATTGACATGTTTACTAGATACCATCCCATAACGGCTTGCTGCTTTTGAAGCTAACAAGATTGCGGATATGACAAAAACACAATCTTAGTGTTTGGTTTGCTCCATTGTCTAAACATTAGAAAAGGCACTAATAATTGGTTACACTTTAAAATTACAACCAACCAAATGAACCCAAACAAATATTTCTTTAGACGAGCTTTTATTTATTTTTTCATTTTTAAAGCAAAATGTTCAAGGATGTTTCTTTCTGGATCTCAACATTATTGAAAATTTCTTACTTATTCTGGATTGTACTTTTTCGAAATGTAAAATATACATTAAAAAAGTCCATTTCGAAGTACTCTAGAGTTTTTAGTTTATTCAAACAATGAGATACTGGAAGTACTCTAGAGTTTTTCTATTAGACATATAATTTAGAAGAAAAACTCAGTATTTTAATTTTGTTTCCAAAGAAGCCCAAAATCATAAATTGAGGGTTAATCCAGCTTTAGTCTTTCAAGTCCACAAATTATAAATATAAATAACTAGAAAATTCATATTTTAATTATGTGAAAACCCAAAGTTAGTGATCTAAATTAACCTTTTCCTCTGTTAGTTGTTAATATTACCATACTTCGATACTAGTAATCGTAGTATTCCTCATTATACCTCCTTACCATTCAACCTCTAAAAACATCACTGTGTACTTCTATCCGATTCTTAAAAAGGCATGCATAATTGCAAAACTTGGTTTTTTCCTAATCCAAGGATGGGTCGCGCAGTTTTAATAATGCCTCGTAGAGAAAGCAAGTATACACTTGTTACCAGACGAATATTATCAAAGCAATTCAACGACAACTTGGGCTAGTGTCCAAAACCGTCGCACGTCCAAAATGTAACATGTTAACCCGATTAGAAAACGACAGAGAAACGTATTAACTATGATTTCACAGCAAAGAAGTAGTAAGAAATCATTTCTCCATCACTTGCCATCCTCGTAGGATCAGCCACTTGAGTAAGCTAGGCTGTGTAACACGTAAGCTGATTAAGATTTGAAAATGACATTCCAAAAGATTATACATATGTATATACACACACACTATATCTTCCAAATATCCACCAATACAAGCAATTGCAGACTCCTCAATTATACGGGCCAACCGGAAGATGTTATAAACCTCGAACTATAGATTACAAACTTCATACACAAACTGAAGTTCAATTGGCTACGTATTGCATCGAAGAAAGTTGATAAAAGATAATGTACAGATCATGCCCCCTGTGTAACTTTATCTTTGATCACCAATCATGATTTATCATTCTTTCTTGATCCAACATTTTAACTTCTCAGGAATTACACTAAAATTAAATATGCGTATTGGTGTATCCCCTCCGCCACAAAGCGGCCAACAAAAAAGGAATAAAAAAACCAATAACTACTTCGACCCGGCAAAGCACATTGCAACTGAGTTAAAAAGTGGTCCCAAAGTCTGGCGAGTTTCTGCATATATACACAAGTTTTCAACCAACAGAGCCGTATGGTTATAAATCAATGGACGGAAACAAGGTCACCTCCAATGTTGCGTATGATACCATTGCATATTCATTAGACTCGCTCTCTTTTAGTGGTCTTGTTTCTTCTATTCAAGACCATCAACCAAATCCCCCGTCTTCACACTACCCGGTAAGCAACATGACGCCGAATTTGAATTTACAAGCACTAAAGCAAACTTGAATTCAGCTGTCAGACTAATCAAGATCACTCCAGCAGACAAACTTATTTCCAATGGTCAACTTCGACCACAGGCAATCGCCATCCAAACAAATCAGATTCTGATCACAAATCCACCCAGCTCCTCAAGCTCGTTACAAGCAACCCATAGCAGTAGTAAGCTATCATGCGGTAAAACAGGCAGCAATATGAAATATCATGAACATAACAAAGCAAGAAAGCATACAAACAAGAAAAGGCCGGAGACCAGCACAGGGTTTGGCCAGAAAATGAAGTCTCTCCTATCACCATAACGACAATGCCGAACTGTTAAGCAAGGTGCTGTTAAAGCACAAACTATTCCAAGAGAAAATCTCAAAATTTACTGACGCAAGGTTTATTTATTCTGTTATTCGTTCATGCAAGACCAAAAATATGTAATCTGAAAATCTATCTTTTTATAGCTAAATAGTGTCCGAGGAGTACAAGTGACACGCTTCATTTCAAAGTGGACAGTAACACCAAATGATCAACATTATAAACCTGTACATCAAGGATAATATTTATCATTTTTTGTTTTACTTGGTTGATTAAAACTATAAAAGATTATACTTCTATGCGCTTCTTCAACCATTTGTTATAAGGTTTGCCATTGAGTTCTTTAATTTGTCAGCTCAATATATTAATATGTTCAAATACAAATTTAAAGTGCTACCACCTGCAGGTTTAAGTATCTACATGTAGGGCATTACTAATAAAAGCTCCATCACTTTGGTATTTCGAGCCTCTAAAGAAAGAAAGATTTCTTCCTACTTAAGATGCGGGAATGTGCCTACTATCTTAACTACTGATATTTAAATTATCGTACATAAGCAATGGCTACTAAAGGAATAGATTGGAGCACAATGATGTGGTTTACATCCAGTATAACCAACAATTTGCTCAAAGATACAATATTAGGGATGAAATAAACCCTATTATACTGAATGACATGGATGAGTGTAATGAGTGGTTAATGGGGCAAGTAGATGATAATAATGATAATGAAGAAAGGGGAAATGAGAGGGGAAACCGTCTACGAAGCTTCAGCTGTTGGAGAACTAATAACTTATACAAGGAGACAAGCAACTGGTAAAAGAAAGCAACCATCTAAGTGGTGGTATTGTTATTGGATCTTCCCATGCTTCTAAAAAAGGTCTAGGTGCAACTTCAACCTCAATAAGGAGGGGCAAAGAAAAGATTCGAATTGGGGTTGAGAATGAATTGCATGATAGCTCTAATTCTAAGTTTGAAAAATTACTTAACTTTGACCAGAGTTTCTCTGAAGGGGAAAAGGAGGAGGGATATGTCCCATTGGATAATATTAAGAGAATTATGTTGGGATTGAAGAAGAGTCCGATAATTAGATATTTAAAACATTTATATTATGTTTTGTTGGTATTTTAAGTTTTGAACTTGAAATTTGTGGTGTTTTGATTTGATATTATTGTTATTTGAATTTTTAGACAATATTATGATTAGTTATGATTGTTTCTTTCATTATTTTTGCATTACAATTATATTTATGTATTTTTATAAATATTTATATGTATATATTGTATTTTTTTTTACCACAATACTCCTGCTATATCCCGTTATGGTTTTCGTTTAAAGTTATAAAGGATTTTTGGGAGTTCTTAGTCATGACAGTATAAATAGGATTGTAAGTGTTTGTATCTTGTACACTTTCGCAGTTGAACAACTTTCATTTTCTTAAACTCTATATATCTACCATCTACATGTGAGCCTTCTTTCTAGCAACACCCACCCATCCACGCCTCTCAATCTCCCCAGATTTGTTGAGTCCAATTGGTTTGCCCCAGTCCCAACATAGCATGGCAGATGTCTCCAAATCCATTTCTTCTATTGTCATATTGTTAGTTTAACTAATGCCCCTGTCATTCCCCATGAAAAACTCATTGGGTCAATAAATCATGCCACCTGGGACCCCCTAGTGCCCAACTTTGATTCAAGGCACAGTCAATCTGATCACCTGAACAAAAAGTTTACAAACATCCCAACATAGATCATGTGGTTTGTGATATTCTTTTGATACTTAGATTCAGTTCCATGCCTTCAAGACACATGCTATAAGATTTTAAACAGACTTTAAGCATACGCTAATGATGTCAAACAGTCTCTACCATCAATTCCAATCTTGTTAATTTGAAGAAAGATAACATGGACATCACAAAACACTGTAGTTTCACTGCTGAATTTGAATCCCTTTGCCTTGAACTAATAATCCAGAGACCCCACAAAGAAGATTGCAGCAAATTATTAGAGTTCTTGCTTTACCAGGTCCCCCTAAAGTTGACTCTTTGTGCAATCAAATTTTATCCAGCCATTTAGTGGCATCTTATGATAGTGAGTGAACAGTTGTTGCGTCTCTCACTTAATACTATATCTTTTTCTATATCTATTGACTCTTTATGGTCACATAAAGGCATGTCAAGATGGCTAATATTATCGAGGTCATTTCTCCTTGTTCCTCTCCCAAGCTGACTGATACCACTAATGAGTATAATGGATTAAGCTGAAAGCTACAATGCAATCTTCCACCCCAATTGCTTATGATGTTGCATGGGTGATCGAGTGGTTGTTCCACTCTTGGCCAATGGATTCTAGATTCTGGTACTTTGGATCATATGTCTAGTGATAAATACCTTTTCCAATCTCTCTTATCCAGATAACTTGCCCTAGGTTAGGTTTGTCAAATGATTTCCCAAACTAAAGTTGACAGTCTTTGTCACAGAAAACCACTTCCTACTATTTAGGGTTTAGGTTAAACTCTACCTTGCAAAACTGCCAAGGTGACAGTTGTCCCCCACATACTCTATTCCTAGCCAATATGGAACTTGGGTTTTTCCCAATGAGTCATATTAGTTGGTAAACACATCTAAAGCACCTCTCCCAACAAACTCAACGAAATGGCTTATCTTCTCTTTGCTTAGTTCATTCTAATATTTGAGTCTAAGGCACGTTACTTCTCCATTAGGTTACTAATGCTTTATTACATTTATGGATAATTACTCTTGTTGTACTTGTTAGTTTCTAATGATGAATAGGTCTAAACTCTATCAATTTTTCAAAGATTTTACTTGTAAATTTGCACTCAATTTGGCATGACTAGGCGTGAAGTAGATCATTGTATTTTTTCTTCATTTATCACTTGCAAGTTATATAATAACTGACCATTTACCCGATCTAAATACTGGGTCCATAGGTCATTGGATGAACCACTGGGTCAATGATTGAATTGCATAAACTGACATATATTTAAACGTGTGTTTTATATATAAGATCTAGTATATAAACTAAATTTGACACCACATATACTAAACATCTACATGTTCAGTGGTCTCACTCCTTGTAGAAACCCCAAGGACTTGGGTTATAGTCCTAACTTTTACAAAATTCAAATGTTTTATATTTGAATTTCACGCAAAGCTTCAAGTCTAGTTTAGATTCAAATTTCTGCAAACTTTATAAGACGCATGACCTGCGAAGCGAGAACATGCAGGAAACCTTGTTGGTTGTGCCTAGCTTGGACAATGTTACCAGACTAGTTACTAGTCCAATTTCCAGCTGAACCAACCAATCCAATCCAAGATTTTTAACACTAATCGCTTGTATTTATATAGTTGATCATGTTGATGACATTTTTATTACTGGAAATGGCTACGTCAATACTCTTTGTTAGATCCTAACAGTTTCAAACCAACGAGTTAGATCCTCTCAAATACTTGGGTATTGAAGTTACCCAAACTACTACTGGCATTAATTTAGTCAACACAATAATTTTGGACATTTTTAGGAAATAAGAAAGATTGATTGCAAACCTTATGAAACAGTATAGGAATGTCAAGTTGTTCACAAAGTGGGAGGAGGAACTGAAAGATATAGGCAAATATTATTGCCTAATAGGTAAGCTTAAACCATCTTACAATAGCTAGACATTATATGACCTTTATTGTAAGAATGGTAAGTCAATTCCTGAATGCTACATGTGATGCTCCATTGGAGTGTAGGTTGTGATGCAAAGTGGGCATGAGCTCCATCTGAAAAGAGATTCACATCAAGCTATTGTGTTCGTCTTAGAGGAAATTTAATCTCATCGGAGGCCAGAAATAAAATGTAGTTGCTAGATTTAGAGCAAAGACTAATTATAGGGCTATGGAAGCCACAACATGTGACTTTGACAATTACTTTAACCATTAAAGTTAGGGTATGGCAATGACGAATTTGATTTGTAATATCCAAGGGCTCTTTGTATTGCTTTTAATCCAATCTTTAGCAAGAGAACAAAATATAGAGAAATCAATTGTTATTTAGTGAAAAAAAGCGTCCTTGCAATTGAAATTACAATTGACTCTGTCAATTAAGTAAAAAGGTCATATCTTCACCAAATTCCTCAAGGGTTGGAAGGATGCATATATTTCTAACTTGAGGGGAGACTATTATCTAAAGTACACGCAATACAAACATCCCATGTTTAAGTAGTTTTCAACACATGTAATATATCATTAGGACTTTATAAGAACTCATTATTTTACCCCACTCATGCAAATATAAATGCAATAGTGTCTAATAAAATAACTAGGTACTTTTAACAAAAATCAACCTTGCCAATGACCAAGAGAGACAGTAGATAGAAGGGATGAGAAAACCCTTGAACATGCCACAAACTATAAGAAAATATTGACCTAAGTCTTAAATTAAATAATGACATTCACAAAGGCATAGGTTTAAATGATGGAACAAAGAACTATTGATGATTAAGCAAAATGAGATGATTACCTTACTGATAAAGTTCAGAATTTCTCTTAACATTAGCTAATCCATGGTTGAAGAGTAGCAAAAATATGTCATCCATAAAGAAAAGAAGCTGAAATCAACAACTAAACTATGATAAACAAGATAAAAGAATAATACATCACATTGCTAGAGGACTTAAACTAGCAGTTATTACCAAAATTTTCTCTATAGTCAATGATAAGTATAACAAAAAAACCTTGATGAAGCAAAAGAAAAATGAATGTTAATATTACCAAATGGGACTTCAAAAGACCTTTTCTACAAATTGCAGCTTCTAAACTCTAGTCTCTTGAAAATTAAGTATTTGTTAAACTACATAAAGGTTTTAAATAAATTGCTATAGCGATGTGGTGGAGTTGCACTTGGCCACTATAGTGACCATTGTAGCATTACAGTTTAGTGTAGTGCCCATCATTAACAAGATAATGGTTGTAGCATAGGGTTAGTAGTGTTATGTGCTCACTAAAAAAAATTGAAGACCAATATTAGGGCTTCTTGGGGAGCTACTTTTTGGAATTTCAATTTCAAAAATTCTCTCTCAATCCAACCCTTGTTCAGGTGTATGATATCTCTTAAATCCAACAAACTCGTTTCTGTTTTGTCTTATCCAACAACTACCTTCTCTGCCTTTGTTTTGTATTCTCCATATACATCTAATTTCTCTTCTCTTCGACAAAACCATTAAGCATTTGGTCAATAGTGTCTCTAAAAACTTTGTCAAGATACTCTCCTCTATTCTCTCTAATGGACCTCTATCAATTTCTCAATCAAATGACCATTGCCTTTTTTCTTCTCAGACCTAAAAAGATCCTCTCAAAACAGGATTTGCCAACATATCTGTTACTTCTTGTGGATTGGTACACCACAACAATGGATTAGTTTGAAAGATCTCCATGATAAAAAGGATATTTTGATGTTGATCGCCTCAGTCAAATTGGTGGCCACAGGATATACTCATATCTATGGCCTTGTTTGTGGTGATAAGTTTTCTCCTGTAGAAAAAACAAACTATTGTGAGTCTCTTCTTTGTCATGGCAGCTATACATCATTGGCCTCTATCAATTATATATCAAAAACGTTTTCCTTCATGGTGATTTAGAAGAGGAGATTTACATCGAACAACCTCGTAGTTTGGTTGCTCAGGTGTAGTTTGGTTTGGTTTGTAATTTACGTGAGTCTCTCTATAGGCTCAAGCAATCTCCTCGTGCTTGGTTCACAAGATCAGTTACATTGTTCAAACTTTTGGAATGAAACACAGTGAGGCAGGTTGTTCAGTTTTTTATTGTCATACCTTTCCTAGAAAATGTGTTTACTTAATTCTGACATAGTTACTACAGAAAATGATGCTACTAGAATCTCACAGCTAAAGAAACACTTATGTAATAACTTTCAGAACAAAGATCTTGGAAGTCTCAAATACTTTCTAAGCATTGAAGTGGCTCAATCAAAGGAAGACACTGTAGTTTCTTAATGAAATATGCTTTAGATATCTTAGAAGAAACAACCATGAGTGACTCTAGATCAGTAGATAGTCCTATGGATCAAAATCAAAAATTAATGGTAGATCAAGGTGAAACTAGAGAAATATACAAGACTTGTTAGGCAACTTATTTATCTCACTATTACTAGACCTAATCTATCTTTTGCAGTGGGTGTTGTTAGTCAGTTTATGCAAAATTCTTGTGTTGATCACTAGAATGCTATCAACTACATCTTAAGATACCTCAAAAATGCTCCCGGGCAAGATTTGCTATATGAAGATAAAGGGAATACCCAAAATTTTGGGTATTGTGATGCTAAGTTGGTAGGATCTCCTACGAATAGACGCTCCACTACAAGGTATTGTGTTCTCATTGGAGGAAACATTATTTCTCAGAAAAAACCACGAAACAAATGTGGTTGTCCAATCTAGTGTTGAAGTTGAATATAGGGCAATGACATCTCTTACTTGTTAACTTATATGGATGAAACAATTTCTTCAAGAATTAAAATTGAGAGATCCAACAAATGATTATTGTGATAACCAAGTTGCTCTCCATACTGCTTCCAATCTAGTATTCCATGAGGTCTAAACACAGAACAGTGTCATTTTATTTGAGAAAAATTCTCCAAGGAAATTTGTATAAGTTTATCAGATCCAATTATCAACTTGCAGATGCATTAACAAAATCTTTAAGGGGACGTTGAATTGAATTTATTTGTTCCAAGCTAGGTACATATCATTTGTATGCTCCAGCTTGAGAGGGAGTGTTAGAATAGGTATTAAATATAGGTAGTCAGTAGTTGTATTGGAAAATTGTTATGAGTTGTTTACTTATTAGCATTAATTTCTTGTACCTTTCAGTATTCCTGATGTAATTTCTTCTGCAAAGATGAACTAAGAGATAATCAATTTCTTAAACTCTTTTTATCATATTTTTAGTATTAAGGGAGTTATTCATACATAGAGGGCTAAAGGTCTTTTTGGGTTAAAACTGGCAACTACAATTGCTATATCGAAAGGATTGTTTGTATTGCTGCATCTTGTACATACGTGAGTACTCTTATTTATAATGAAGAAGAGATAGAGTAATAAGGAACAAAATCAATAACTAATAATGGGAAATATTTGCTAAGATGTTTCCCTATTTGATGTAATAAAATCATATATTTAACACTCTTCCTCAAGCTTATTACAATTGTCATTAACACAAGACCCCTTGAGAGACTACATGCACATTTTAGTTAGTTGGTTGTTAGAACAGACAAAATAATAAGAAAGTTTCAAACATAGATTTGGTGCAAGTGTGTGAAGATGTCATGTCAAGGAACAAGCAAAGCTTCAAGCATCAATTGGATGCAAATGCGTGATGTGCAAAGCAATTGGAAGCACGTGGTGGCAATTGGCCACGAATCAAGCAACATAGTGGTTACAAAGAAGGGCAGCTTGATTGCGAGGTTGGGTCATAGGTTGGAGTACTACCGAAGAGCGAAAAAGTTTTAAGGGTATAACAGTTGTTAAAGAGCAAAAATGCTTGAAGACCACGCAGGTGCTGGAGTGCAAAGATCTTCAAATGCTCGAAAATTAGACCAACTGCTATTAAACAATTAAACGTAATCATGTGAATAAAAGAAAAATAAGATATCCTCATAAACCATGCAATTCATGCAAGTTTACTCTAGAATGGAACAAACAAGAGAAGGCACAGATAAAAAGATAAGCAAATACTTTGAAAGAAAATTCAAAACCAAAACATTCCAAATCAACCTTCTTTATGAAAAAAAAAGCCTCAGACAGAAATTTTCACGAATTAGTATCAGGCAATTGATCAGAAACTGTACAAGAAAGGTGTTTTGGCTTGTATATCAAGATTTGCCATATTTGTTGACATATCCCTGCAAATCAAAGATATTTCTATCAAATGAAGGACGTCACAATCAAACAACAATATCCATGTACTTACATATTTAAAAATCATTATAACTGCTAGAAAAGAAAAAAAGAGACTTACATTGACCAACTTTGCAATTTTCACCCGACTTGAAGAAACATATTGCTTGGCAGTATCTATGGTTGGAATCTGATGGGGCTCTATGCTGCTAACAACCTTGTCAACTGATTTTCTGACTATCATAACATGTGCATCCTTGCTGAGACGACCCTCATGCCAAACTGGTTTTAACAACTCTTTTACATGATCAACAAGAGCTGCACGTAACATTTTTAGTGCTTTCAATTCCTTTTGCATGCTGTCATCCATTGGAAAGTCAACATCCATCTCATGATTTTTCTTATCCCTGTCTCCTCTCTTTTTTTTGTACCCTGATCCTTCGCTGTGACGTCTAACATCATGTTCAGTCATGTCTCTCTCTTTTTTTGTACAATCTGCAACACCAAAGGTATTTTGTCCTGTGCCAATTTTACCATTTTGATAGTTTACATGAGTTCCCGATGTTATCTCTGTTTCAGTAGGAAGATAATCTTTTTCATGAGGAACAGAATTTTTGTTTGGCTCATTTTCGTAAAATTTATTATGAGAAGATACAGAACTTTTGTCATCATTAAGACTGGACATGTGTTTCCCAACTATAGCAGAATCACCATATATCGGAGCCTGTGTTGAAGCCTGTACGTTAGATCCTTGAATTAAAAGGGAAGCCTTCAAAGACCCATCCCCTATATTAGGTATCTCAATGCTATCTCGAAGAGGGTCATAAAGATCTCCAGGAGATGATACATTCATGGAAGTAATAAAAAACGATGGCCAGAAGGGTACAGAAGGTTCCCAATCATAAGAACAAATTTTTGATTTATATCCAGTGGGATAAGATGGAACCCTGGATGAACTAACTAGAGGAAAATCCTCCTTTCCTGTACCAGAGAGAGTGGACTTAGATGTGAGATATTCTTTATCAGTGCTCAAAAGCTTTTGAGAGTTCAGATTACCAGCCCCCAAAGATGAAGACAACGAACATCCTGATTGAGCAGAAATCCGGTGAGAGAGTGACATACTTGAACCTGGAAATTGAGTAACCAGGCTTGAATTTGGTGAATGGCTCAAAAGAGGGGAAGCATATCCTTTGTACATATGTTGGTTCCGAAGAGTGGTCACTCCATCCTGATTTGGGCTGAAATAATTGCTTGTTGAACTAAATGCAAATCTATTCTCTGGAAACAAGTTGTCCCTCGGTGTAAAGTTCTGTTTTTCTTGAGATGGATGCCAACTAGCGGTTTCTTCTTGCTCATTCTGCGTGCTCATATTTAAAGGAAATTCAGAAGAATGAAAAGATATGCTTTCAACTTAAGCATTAAATGAATCTAAAGTACTGACCATTCTTATTCTCTGAACATTTTCCCTAACACCTGTTACAGAACAATATCTTCGTTATAAATATGATTACAAAACAAATTTCCTAAATAACTAGACCAAACGGGTTATATGATATACCTTCTTCCACTTTCAATTTTCTCTTCTGACAAGCAGTAACTAAGTCAGCTTCAGTCTCCTGATCCGTCTCATCCACACTATCTTTTATATGAAGAAAGCTACAAGAACTACCTCTGATACACCATCCTTTAGCAAAAAAATCACATATAATTTTTGGTCGTTTGTTTCGGTTTTTAATCTCAGCACTGGGAGACAGACTTCTAGTCCTACTATTGGGAGGAGTTATCAGTAAAACCTAATGGTTAGCATGTGAACCAATTTAAACACACTGGTAAAAGAAAGAAAACTATTTCTAGAAGAAACAGCATGCTGTATAAATTTAACTTTGGTAATATTACAATGTAAAAGAACATACTGAACTAAAATGACCAGACCTTGTCAGCATTTGCTTCATATCATCCCTTGACTCCATCTCTAACTGTGCGATATTGTTCCTAGAATTCTGACCACCATTAGCATCCTCAACTAGACAATCTTTTGGAAAGAGGCCAGTGACCATATCTTGTCCAGTATCACTAGATGGCTTGGAAGCCCTGGCCCTGGAATCAATATCATTATCATCACATAAATTAGCTTTGCTATTGCAACCTAACTCACTGTGTCCCCTGTGTGTTTCCTTCTGCAGAAAGGATCCAGCATTTTCACCATCAACTTCTAATCCTTGACTTCTGCTATTTTCAACAGAAGTCAGATTTTCTCTTGATTTTGAATGACTTGAAATGTCATATTTCAGGTGAATCTTTTCCTTTTTCGATGTCAATATCTCACATGAAGGAACTGATATTTTGAGCATGGCATCATTCTCTTCAATACAATGCACACTAGATGATGGAATTACTTCAGAGTTTTCAGCCACAGACGAATCTGTCCCCAAATTTTTGTCTTGCTCCTTAGACTCCATATGTAGGCTCAAATCTAGAATGGAAGATAAAAATTAAATCAAGAATACAAAAAATGCATACAGGAAAAGGAAGGAAACAAAATATATCAGACAATTCAAGAGTGCTGGGACTCCCAAAAATTCCAGCCCAATTCAAATTCCATATCTTGGCTCAAATTTATAATGGAAGATAAAAACTAAATCCAGAATATGAAGGCGTAAAAAAAAAGAAAAGAGAGAAAATATTCTGGGCAATTTAAGAGTGTCGGTGTCTTCTAAATAGGCGATAAAACTGATACAACAGAATCCACTTTTATTCTACCCAATGCCAACTGAACAATTAGTTACTACATTTCTCTCTCGGACTTGATCCTTGTATTGCACCTTTTATCTTTCTTTCTTATGTTTAGTAGACCTTAGTTATTTCAGAATTCCTATTAGTGAAACTGATTAATTTTTATGAGAATTACCCATTGGATGGTTGGGTATGGCTGACAAATTTTTTAAAATTCCAAATACCAAACCAGAATTGAAAGTGGCACTAGATTTTGTGTATTGACGAAGCAGTAGTGGGTTCAAATACTTGAGGAAGAACCTGCCCAAGATAATGACTGAGAAAAACTGAAAACTGAGTCGTTGAAAAGATTTCCTGAAGTGGTGTGTCGCAAACCCATTATGAGCACCTAGCAGCCTTGCACCAAAACGTGGTTGGCTTGAAGAATATGTTAAGAGAGTTTGACATGTTGCTGGGAAATTGAAGCTGCCAAATTGAAGGAACCTTCAGTGTCAATTGACTGATTAAACCAGTCTGTGATAAAGCAGTTTCCTCATTTCAGCCTTAAGGACAATGCCATCATTTCCCAAGGGGAAGGATAGACCTTGGAAAGTTTATGTGAGAATGGACATAGGAAGCATATCTAAAATCAATTCAAGTTAATTGTTAGTCTCTGTGCAGTATGTCTTTTTAGGTAGTTAAGAATCTGGATTATTATTTTTGTGTATTATTTCAGTTTTTATGCAGTTATAGAGTAATGGCACAGTTAGCACATGATCCTTTATGTTTATTGGACTTTGGGATGGTTAGTTTGTGGGTAGTTTTACTAATTGATGAATGCAGAAGGAAAATACTTTTTGTTAGGATAGGGGGAAGCCTGTGTTGCACTGGGATTCTGACTTAAAAAACACATTGTTTCCAAAAATGAAATATAATGTGGAAATATGTTTTTAGTCCCCTATACTTTTAGTCAAATATGGTCTCAAGTCCATATACATGTGGCTTTAATCCCTTTTCTCTACTAATTCATCATATTTAGTTAGGAGGGACTACATCCAAATGTTTGATAAAGTTTGAGTTCGAAATTCATCAGTACGACTGTACAAAGACTTTGACCATGTTCAATTGAGAGTATGAGGACAAAAATCATGTTTTTCCCATACACAATTTCGTGTGCTTACCTTGAGTTTAACAAGGGTTTCCAAATTCCTGCCTCTCAATACTATGTTGAGATTGAGCATGAGTGCTATTGGTAGTAAACAATAGTCACAAAATCAAACAACCACATAAAAGTGACAAATAGAGGAAAATGGATTGTGCTTAACAAGAGAAAGAGCGTAAGCAAATAGACAACAAGGGTCAGTTCAGGTTAAAACCACTTAGGAGGGGTTGCTAGGGAGTTAAAGCTCAAGAATCAGCAAAAAAAGAGTTAGACACAATCAAACAGGTGTTGCTACAAAGACAAAAAAGATATCTCCAAGCACAGAAAACATCAAATGAGTGCAGATTAAGAGAGCCAACTTTCCTGTGCACAAGGTGCAGCAATAGTTCATGGACATAACCAGAATATCTATAAATAGGGAAAAGAGATACAAGACCCGAAAACTGGTAAGTAAGGGCAGAATGGAGACAGGGATGTCAAAGCAAGGTTGGACCTAGGATGATTGGTCACAATGGTAGTGATGCACAGCCACAATGACTAAATCATAAGCATGTAGATTCATCTGAGAGTAAAACCCGTGGTGGTCAATCCTCAACCACCAATGTACCCTGACAGGTAGCATGGAAAAAAATGCTAGAATGAAGAAATGGTCAAGATGAAGAAGAACATGGTCAGAAACAAGCTAACACTAGAAATGAAGCCCTGTTTGATTGAGAGGAGTGGCGAGAGTTTGGGGGAAGAAATTATTTTTAAAAATTGTAGGACCTACTGTACTATATTTTATTTACTACTACTGACCTCTTCTCTATTTCTCTCCCACCAAACACCTTTAATTTCTACTTTATTATTGTTCATCTATTTTAACTCAACCAACTTATTTCTATCTTACCTATTTTTTTCCTCTCTACCAAACAAAGCATACAAGAGATAACTAATTTGAAGGAAGAAAAAGAATCATACCAAAAAAAGTTTACCTCTGAATTTTAGGTTACTCCAAAACAAAGTAGTGACAACATAGATCAAGTGTTCGAGGTATAGAGGAATGAAAAGAAAGAAAAAAGACTACAAACATTGAGATTTATATTGGCTTGATTTGATGTGAAGTGTTACAATATGATCAAAAACATAAAGCACTAACCTTATTTATACTAAATACATGATCTTATCCTGAACCAAATAAGGAAACAAACCATGAACTAATAAGGAGATATGGAAATCAATCCTAGAAGATAATATGAAAATATGGAAACAAATCTTGAGATAATTCTGTTACTCCAGATTATTCTATAAGAAATAATCAAGATAACTAAAGGATTTTCCCTTCATGTATTCTAGTGTTGCTAAATTTTCTGTCTCTTACAACTTTATCCCCCAAGCATAAAACAATTCTAACCAACTACTACTCTATGACACTATCACACTTTCTATCCATGTTCTTCTAGAAAATGAAAAGTACATAGTTTCTTTTTGCTTGTTCTGTGGGTTCTCAATTGTGTGTCTAATATCCTTTTTTTTTTTTTTTTTTCCCAAATTGACAACAGGCTT
>Ga0209700_100170_pt1 | contig 102533 bp, 48 predicted proteins | sample SiratroredBW_FD_187528 | JGI IMG/M metagenome (GOLD analysis project Ga0209700, IMG submission 187528) | Root nodule microbial communities of legume samples collected from California, USA - Siratro red BW (SPAdes) (version 2) | ecosystem: Host-associated > Plants > Roots > Nodule | place: USA...
GCAATAGTTGAGAGAAAAAAAAAAAAAGAAACAACAACTACTTTTTAAGTTCATGCAAAATAATTTTTTTACCTAGATTAGATGCACAAATTTTAATAAGATGAAAATACAAAGGATCATTAGACTTCTTCTTTATTCTTTCTATTTGTTTTCTTTCTCTTCCTCAACTTCCACCAAGACAAAGAGATCAAATGGAGTTTTTCTTTTCTTTTGTTTGAATTTTGTGTATTGAATAAGTAAAAATCATTAGTTGAATGATTTTTTAGTCTACTATATTGTATTGTTATGTGGAAAGAAATAATGAGTAAAATTTTAGAAATTTTACATTTACCGAATATACTTTCACAATGTAATTTGACATTGTGTAATTGAAATACAATGCAAATATAATTTTAGAATTTGAAATAACAATTAAATTTTCACAAAACTTGTTTAATATGTTTATTCTAATTGATAAAAATAAACTCATCCCAATAATAGTTCATATAAAATACAAAACATGAATGGAGATTTTATATTCAAGAGTTATAATTTTTTACACTTAATTATCACTAAAAAAAATACATAAATGAAGATTTTATACTCAAGAGTTATAAGTTTTTACACTTAATCATAACTGAATCATACATAAATGGAGATTTTATATTCAATAGTTGTAATTTTTTACACTTAATCATCACTGAATAATACTTTTATTTATTTTTTACTCACTAATTACATGAAATTACACTATTTTATCTATACATATATTATTTTAAAACAAACAAATAAATTTTATTAAATTTTCAAATTACTTAGTTACTTATTGAATTCTTTTAAAATGCTTTATTTTTAGTATTAAATAACAAGGTAGCACGAGTATATTAAATACTCTTAAAAACTAAAAACCAGATAGTATTTTATCGAAAATAAAAAAGATTTTCTTTAAACTAGCCTAACCAGGAAGAATGTACCTAATTAAAAACAGAACAGAGAGAAAATCTCTCTAGTACAATTTTATTTTATTTTATTTTTTACATTGGCTTGCTTAGAGTGATGTGGAGTGCAAGCCATCACCCTAATCTTGGTTGAAAAAAATAGAAAAAGAAGGGAGAAAAGGCGAAGAAAACAGTAATACAACAAACTCTATCGTCTATAGTCATGGCGGATGAAGAGAGCGATAACCAAAGTACCTAGTTCAAGCTTTATCCAAACTCACAAATTCACAAGTTGCTGTAAAATTTTCAACTCTAAATGAGTCAGAAGTCTTTGATCGCTGTCGCAATCTGATAGGAAATGTTTGTTTCCGGCGGTGGCGACGCAGGTGGGCGCGGCTGAGTGTGGTGGTGCCGAAGGGGAAGGAAATTATTAATCATGAGGAAAGGAAAGGGTAAGAACAGCGGCTTGTTGCCTAATTCGCTTAGGATTATCTCTCTGTGCCTAAAGACTGTGTCAACGAATGCCACAACAGTTGCTTCTACTGTGCGCTCCGCCGGCGCCTCTGTCGCCGCTTCAATTTCCTCTTCTTCTGAGGATCACAAAGATCAGGTACTCCTTCAGTTTCACCCTAGAGGAATTTTTCTCTTGTGAGTGTGTTAGTTACCAATTATTAATGGAAATATATAAAAAAAATATATGAGTGAGTAAATAAATAACAAAACGTATTTGTGGGTGCTTATTAACTCTGTAAGGATTCTAGTTTTCTTGTAGGTAATTGCAACAAACAGGAAGGAGGCGTTGATTACCTTTTGTCGTAGAGCAAATGTGTTGTTGTATCTCTTCTTCTGTTGGCTCTGTATATATAAATGCAATGGTTTAAACTGAAGACATTGGCGAATTTACATATTTGCCTGAAGATTTTACCATGTTTGAATGAGCTTTCCAGAGAACACATAAAGAAAATAAATAAATTCTTTGAAGTTAATTTATATACAAACTAATTTCTCTAAAAATGTTTTTTTTAACTTATGCATATATTAATTTTAATTTATGAATAAACTTTTTTTTTTTTTTTTTTTTTTTTTTTTTTTTTTTTTTTTTTTACTTCTACATTCTCTTCTTATAAGGGCTTCTGATGAAGTTTATCCAAACAGTACTTTGTGTTTGTCTAATGAAAGTGCAAACTGAGTTGGCTTTACTAATTTGTTAATTGATGTAGGATAGACTTTCAATAGGAAATAAGGGTAAAAAAATTAGGGATGAACTTTGCGAGAAAATTGTATGAAAAAAATCAAGCTTGAATTTTTCACCTTCAGTATTATTATTATTTCTTTTTTGGTTTACAAGACTGGTTCCTGGGGACAATATTTGTGAATCTACTCAATAGTTTTTTGGGATTCTGGTACTTGACAGATATTGTAGAGGGTGTTAATTTCATATTTACCCCAACGATGTAAGATATTGGATTTGGAATCTATTTTGTTTACCAAGTATATTATCCATAGTTACATATTGGGATTTATACAAGCTTAAGTTCTCTGTATAATTTATTTTCCTTCAGATCTTGCTTTAATAGCTTTGACTTGGTCGATAGATTTCCCTACATTTTTCAGCCTTGATGCTCCATTTTGGCTAATTTTCCATTTTCCAGTAAAAAATATGTTCATGATGATTATACTTAATTCTTCTTTTGACCTTTATATTGCATGGGCCAATGTATCCAATATGGCGTCCTGGTAATTATAATTTTACCTTTTACTACTTCATGGATAGGTAACCTGGGCTGGTTTTGATACTCTGGAACTTGATCCATCAAACTTCAAACGCATTCTTTTACTTGGTTATCTGAATGGATTTCAAGTTCTTGATGTGGAAGATGCCTCTGACTTCAGTGAACTGGTTTCAAAGCGTGATGGTCCAGTTTCCTTTCTACAGATGCAGCCCTTCCCTATCGGTGGTGATGGCCAGGAGGGATTCAGAAAGTCGCACCCTTTACTGTTGGTTGTTTCTGGGGATGATAATAGCAATGTTAACCGGAGCAGTACTTGTTTGAGTGGTTTAGAAAGGGATGATAATGTTGAGATGCATTCTGGGAACGATTTCAACTCTTCAACAACCGTTCGGTTTTACTCCTTGAAGTCTCACTGTTATGTTCATGTTTTGAGGTTCCGTTCCACCGTGTGTATGATCAGATGCAGTTCACGGATAGTAGCAGTTGGTCTTGCCACACAAGTATGCAGTGGTTTCTCCTGTGTTTTGTATAATTTTTTTAATACGTATATTAGAGCATTGTTGTCAGATAAAGATAATGATCTTGTTGCATAATGTATACAATAATTGATGTTTTTCTTGATTACTTTTGCAGATACACTGCTTTGATGCTGTAACTCTTCAGAATAAGTTCAGTGTTCTCACTTATCCTGTTCCTCAGTTAGCTGGACAAGGAACAACTGGTGTTAATTTTGGTTATGGTCCGATGGCTGTGGGTCCAAGGTGGTTGGCATATGCTTCTAATACCCCTCTTCCCACTAATTTAGGTTGCTTAAGCCCTCAAAACTTCAGTTCTTCATCAGGCATTAGGCCATCAACTACTCCAAGCAATAGTAGTTTAGTGGCACGTTATGCAGTGGAGTCCAGTAGACATTTGGCTTCTGGAATAATCAAATACTGTCAAGACCTGCTTCCTGATGGCTCCTCTTCACCCACGCCATTAAATTTAGGTGGGAAAGTCAATAGGGTTACAGGAATTGATGCAGACAATGTGGGCATGGTTGGTATTGTTTCATGATGCCTGAACTACTTGATAAGTTAGATATTTTTGTGCTTTATTTGAGATGTTAATCTCCAATATTTTTTTGTCATATGGTTGATTGCAGGTAGCTGTTAGGGATTTTGTTTCCAACGTTATCATATCACAATTCAAAGCTCACAGTAGTCCTCTTTCTGCACTATGTTTTGATCCTAGCGGGACTCTTCTGGTCACTGCATCGGTCTATGGGACTAACATTAATATATTTCGTATAATGCCGTCATTCACATGCAAGAGTTCAGGAATTCCAGGCTCAAATTGGAACTCTTCTCATGTTCATCTTTATAAACTTCACCGTGGAATAACACCAGCTGTAAGTATATCTTAGTTCTGATGAATTTTATTTTTGTATGATATTTCTTTTATAGCTTGCCTTCCTGCCCTTTTGATATATTTTTTTTTCTTATTTGCCAGATGATTCAGGACATCTGTTTCAGTAATTTTAGTCAGTGGATTGCAATTGTCTCCTCCAAGGGTACATGTCATCTTTTCATTTTATCACCCTTTGGGGGTGATACTGGTTTTCGAATTATAAGTTCTCAGGGTGAAGAACCGTCCCTACTTCCAGTTTTTCCTCTACCTTGGTGGTATACACCGGGTTCCATTTCTTATCAGCAACCTTTGCCTCCCCCAGCACCTGTTGTCCTTTTTGTGGCTAGCCGAATAAAATATAGCAGTTTTGGATGGCTTAACACTGTTCACAATTCTGCTTCGAATTATACAGGAAAAGTTTTTGTTCCATCTGGTGCTATCGCTGCCATCTTTCATAATTCCTTATCTCACTCGCTGCTTGTTAACTCAAAGGCAAACCCCTTAGAGCACATATTGGTATATACACCTTCAGGTCATGTTGTTCAACATGAACTTCTGCCATCTGTTGGTTCAGAAACAAGTGATAGTAGTTTGGGAAACCAGTCAACGTCACTCCTGCATATGCAGGAAGATGAGTTCAGAGTCAAAGTTGAACCTATTCAATGGTGGGATGTCTGTAGAAGGTCAGAATGGCCAGAAAGAGGGGATACTTGTATCAATACCTTTGATAGGCAAGGAGGTATTGAGAGAGTTCAAGAGAAAATAGGTTATAGTGACATCCATGGATTGGATTTTTTGGGTATAAGTGATGGGGCAGGGGAAAAGATGGTGAAATCTTCTAGTGAAAATATGCAAGAGAGGTTTCATTGGTATCTGTCAAATGCGGAGGTGCAAGGGAATTTTGGAAGATTACCCATATGGCAAAAGTCTAAGGTATTTCTTGTTCCAAGTTTTGATTTTCGTATACAATGCTAGGAATTGGTAGTTAAAAGTTTTGTTTCTTCAGATTTGTTTCTATTCAATGAGTTCTGTGGGAGCTAGTTTCAGTGCTACTGGGGAGTTTGAGATTGAAAGGGTCCCTGCTAATGAAGTTGAAATAAGGCGGAAGGAGCTGTTGCCTGTTTTCGACCATTTTCATAGCATCAGATCAAGCTGGAACGAGAGGTGTTGACTATTTTCTTTTTCATTCCCTCAGTGTCTGCGATCTATGTGTGGTGGCAATGCTTTATCAAATGACGTCATTCTATCTGATTAATACTACTTTTGAACGACAAAAATGGACTGAAACAGTGGGTATATAATAAAACAAAATGAGTGAGCTTTACCAAAGACATTAAAGAAACAATATAATGGGTTTTTAGCAGTTTTAGAGTTCACCGATATCTTGTTTCAGCGGAGAACGAGAAGAATGATATTTATTATTTGAATACTTATTTCACTTAACTGGTTACCTTCAGAGCACATGGTATTCGTTAATGTTGAACATGTGCAATCTAAATTTTACGGGATAGTAGTTTATAAGTTTCCAACTACAACTTTGATAGTGCAAGCTCACCCTAACATACTGTGACTGTATATGTATATAGATAAACTGGTTTTACTGTGTTTGTTTTCACAGTTGTTGAATCATTGTTTGTTGGCTGCTTCCTTGAATGAGAAAATGTCTTATCTGTACCTTTGTTTTTGCTACTGTATGTGTTGAGTCTGGATTTCGAAGTCAAAGACAATTTGACTTTTAATGCACACCTGTCAGAAGAAACGGACAAAGAAAAAGAAATAAACCCCAGTATTATCATAAGCTTGTGTTCAGTTGATGAATTGGGGGCATTTACGTGGATCTATTACCTTGACAGATTAAGTATTGTCTAGCAAAATGCATGCATTATCGTTAGTGCAACTGTTATCCTAAAGGACCGTTTTTTGTTTGTACGTGTTTTTCAATGATCTTACTGTGTGGTCATGTTAATGTTGGCTTTTAATTTAGAGGCCTTGCTGGGGAAAGATATTTAAGCCCTTCATCTCCCATTCCCAATCAAGGTGATTATAAGGAGAGTGCTGATGTGACAGTTATTTGTCATTCAAAGCCAGCATCGCTGAGTTCCACTGAAAGCTCTGATGGAGGTAAGAAGCTAGCGTATTGTAAATATATTTCGTCCAGTTAGTTTTGTAACTTTTGTGAGGCAAAAAGGATGATATCATGAAATAACCCATTGGAGTTGTGCAAAAAGGATGATACACATTTTCTTAATATTTATATTTTTTTTCCTACTTTGATGGAATGATTGATCAATAGCCGAGTACTAAAACATTAGACACCATTTAAGTAATTTCTTATATTTTGCAATCACTCTTCGAAGTCTATTTTTAGTTTTTTATTTTAAATTTCGTGGTGGCAACTTCCCATTAATATGATATTTACTAATCTTTTCTAGGTTCATCAAGAAGAATTGAAAATCTGCTTGACTTGGATCAAGTTGCTTCTAGTTATCAAATACATGGTGATATATGCCTGGAAAGAATGGGGACAATCAATGTTGAGCATTCTCTACAAAACCAGATTGTGATGGAAAGTCCATCACGTGTGTTTGGAAACTCAAAACATGTCGATTTTAATGCTGACCTTATTAGCAATCCTATATTCCAGATGACAAATATAACTTCTGATGGAAGAGATTCTATAGGTTTTGGGGTCAATGAGAACTCAGCATTGGTCGTAGAACATTCTTCACACGAGACTGACTTTGTGGAAGCAAAGCAGGATGAAGGTGTTGGGATATCTGTAACAGATGGGCACTGCCAAACACAGGAGCATGATGGAAGTGACCTGTTAACTGAAGTTGTAACTGATGATGTTGACAGCAGCAGTAGCCACCATGAAAAAGAGCTACTGGAGGAGGATGAGGAGAATGATGAAATGCTTGGTGGTATATTTGCTTTTTCCGAAGGTAAAATATAAAGGCTGCAGCTGCATCTATTCTAATCTTTTTGTCCTTGTTTTGCTGGTATCATCTTATTATCATCATCTGTTAGTCTATTACAAATAAATTCATTAATTTCACACTTTAGGTTGATTACAATACAACAATCGAAGAATAAGTCACAGCGCCTATGAAGTCATCTCGTCATCCGTGCTGCTCGAATCATAGCTAGGAAATATAAAATCAATGTAAATATTGTGAATAAGAAATGGCAAATGAGCACAAATTTAGTTGTTTGCTACTGAATTGTGCAGTCTCGGTGGGACTCTAACCCTTGTACATTCTGTAAATGGAAATTCAAGTATTCATGGGCTTGCTCACCGAGTCCTATAGTGTGGAAAGTTTTGGGATAAGGGGTGTTTTGAGTTTGTATTTACAGTCCTAAACTTATTTATAATGTCTGTAAATACGAAGCGGGCATGGAATTCCCTTCAAGTTGTGTAAAAACTATATTTTGAATTTGGCAAGGAGAAGAAATGAAAAAAATGTAAAGCTAAAAATTAGTAGTGTTAACTGATGTTTCTCCCTCCCTTCATGCAGATGTAGTATGATATCAGCGTAGTATGATGATTGATTATGTTAATGGACAGAACTGTCTTTCTAAACTTTGCTTCAGTTCCTTTTATTGGAGGAAAAAATGGAAAGTGCGATAATTATTGGAAGAACAATGAGACAGCAGAGTAAAATATAGAATGAGCAAATGGACTGCATGGTTGTGGCGGTCAAGGTACATAAGGATCAACAGCCGCATGAGATTAGAGTTTTATTTCATCTTGGGATCCCTAAAGAGTGAACACTACACCCAAATGAAAGGGAATCTATATTTCATGTGTACGTCCAAAATATTTTTTTGATTCTCTTTATTATGAAGGACGTATGTTGACACCATTAAATTCGAGGAATTCTCTTCTTTTTATAGAAAAAATATTAAAATAATTTAAGGTAATATATTGATTTAATTTAATTTCATTTAGAGGTGTTGAAAGTATGGGTTGAAGTTTAATTTAGTCTTTATTCAACATGTTGTGAGAAGATTATGTATTTAGACTTTTTAAGATTTAATTATATAACTTAACATTTAGGTGTATTTGGTGAAATTCTTTTATCTGCTAATTGAAAACTTTAAGTGAGTAGATTTTTTAAGTTGGAAGCTATAAATTTGAAAACACACATATTAGATTAATGAATTGAAAATGTTTGATAAGATTGGTTGGTATATTAGTTAATATATATTTGGTTTAAAGATTTGGTTAAATCAAATATTTTGATTTGATTAAATCATATTAGCAATGAAGATACTTTGATTTGAATAAAATCAAGGATTTGGTTTGTGTTGTTTATTCACTTACTCATGTAAAGAGGAATCACTCAAATAACAACTCTATCACTTAATCTATATGGATAATAATTTGAGAGAAAATTGTATTAATTCTCTCTTATGTGGAAGTCTTGTTATTCAATCATTATTAATACATAAGTCATGAGATATGGACCATCTGATTTCATAACACCTAGAATCTTTTATTAATTACAAGTAAAATGTTGGAAAATTAAATAGTAACATTCTTCAAATAAATTGCCACATTTATTAAAAATCCTTAATCAAATGACATGCCCTAAACTGATAATAAATGAATTTTTTTTAAGAGATAAATTGAATAGGAACAGTTCAATTTTACTTTAGTGTCTTCTTTTATTCCAAGTTATTGACAAGCTTAAAACTGAAGTTAATCTCACAAAAGTATGATTATTAGGTGAGATTTGATTGCTTTTTGAAAATTAAAGACCTTGAAAATCACCCAATACATAGAAGGTTGAACACTCCACCTTTTTGTCAAAAATGAAAGCTTTTGCACACTGTAAACCAAAATGGGGAAGTGTAAAATTGAAAGGAGTATGAGACATGGATGATTGCTATTAAGCCTATTTACTCCAAGGGAATCTTTTTTATACATTTACGTCAAGAGCAAGTATTTTGACCAAAACGCAAAATAATTCCAAATTGTATTATAATTGTTCTGTAGTTTCATAATTATTTATGATCGTCAAATTCATTATGACTCTGATGGACAAGAGCTACGGTGATCAAGGAAACTGCACCAGGAAACAGGTAAATGTCCAGAAATGGGTATGTACAAGTAAGTATTTAATTTACAAGATTAAAACAAAATAACAAGGATGAAAATAAAAAATATAGAAACTAAAAATGAAAAAAAAAATCACAGTATGTTTATAAGGACAAAACTCATATTTAAGTAAAAAAAAAAAATCACAGTATGTTTATCATAAAACATTTTAGAAGAAAGGTTGACATAGTTAGACCTTAAGCTACTTTGAAAGAGAGATTATTGCCCTCAGAGGCAATCATCAAGAAAAGATTATGGATATAAATAAGGTTGGTAAACATAATCAATCCACTGCTGAAAATGTTAAAATATCAAAGGATTGAAATATAAGTTACTCATTGTTGATCAATTTTGTGAGATAGGGGATATTTATTGAACAGAGAGTAATGCATATATAGTTAAAAAAAATGTAATGGTTCCTTTTTCTTACTATAAAAAGCAAAATAATTTTATGAAACTAATATAGAAGAATTGAATGATCATCATAGATCATGTTTGGTTTTGTAAATATAAAATGGGAGGAAAGTTGATTTAACATAAAAAAAAACCTTGATATTTATTCAATTTAAAAAAAAAACAATTTAAAAATTAAAATATATTAAAACTTTCTTTTAAATCTCTAGAATTTTTGCATAAGGAGTATCGTGTAGTCATTGTTGACGACTGCTATAAATTTAAATTGTTTAAGTTCTTAATTACATGATTGAGTCCCTTGATGCTTCTAAAATATTTTATAAAAGCTCTAGAATAAAAAAATAGAATTTGGAAAACATAATAAAAGAAATCTTTTCAACAGATTAAGCAGTTACTAAAACTTATTGCTGCGTTTTCATTAATTCACTATTCTTTAATAATAAATATACGATTTGCTTCTAATGGATCACTTTATTAAAATTATATTAAAGGATATTCAATAATTTTTTTTATAGTAGAGGTTGATCTTTCTTCATTGGCCATACAGAAATAAAATCTTGAAAAACTCTAAAAGTAGAATAAATTAAAATTAAAATTAATTATGCAAAATCCCTAATCTTGACTATTGGAGAAATCTATCCATTAACTAGTTTGGTCATACAAAATTAATTCACTAATAATTTTTTAAGAGTGAATAAATCCTAAAAGCTAACAAAATTAAAACCTATAAACATTATAATAAACAAATTTATTTATATATTTTGATATTTAGGTAATATGAGTTTTCGAAAAAATAATAACCTGACTATGATGTCTACTACAAAATAATTTCACAATATCCAAATTCTACAACATAAATCCGGTTACTAGATTTATAATCTTTTTATTTAAATACCAAAGCTTTTAGAATATTTTTTTAATCGCTGAAATACGCACAAAAGTTTTTCTATTGTAGTGTGATTTATATACAGTCCACATAAAGTCTCAAAAAAGGCATCCTAATATTTTATCAACTTTAATATTTAGAACCAAAATTTTACTTTTAAATTAAGAAATCTCAAGCATCTAAAGTGCTTATTTTTGTATTCAAGTATAAATACTTTTTGTAAAAATTACCAATTATTATATTCTTAAGATTATTTCAATTTTATCCTGTGTTTTTTAAATAAAAATGTTTCTGTATAGTTTTTAAATTGAGATTTGGGAGTTCGAGATAGAAAATTTAAGTGTATTGTATAATTTGTCCTCTCCCCTAAGTTATCTCGGAGATCGTTAACTCTCTTTTGAGCATGAAATTATATTTTGTTCTAGTAAAAAATATTAAGAGAAATTAAGTTAGAAATAATCAATGTATTTCCTCTTTAGTGATGGAGTAAAGATCTAATTATAGATTTAACACTTAATATTTACTCTCTTTTAGGAAGTACGAGTACAGTCTTGAAAATTTGTAAGTTTGTGAGGCGTGATTCCAAATTATCTTTGTGAGGGTGATTTTAGTAAGGTAGATGCATTTTCTGAAAAAGTTGAGATCTAAATTATCCTATACTATTTTGTCTTATCCTACGTAGTGGGAGCATTTTCTCTAAATTTCTTCATTAACAATCTGTATCATGTATTGTTATTATTTGTTATAAGGATTGTTTACTTGATCAATTTCATTTACTTTCCTTTTTGTTTTTTTTTTTCTCTAACATTCTGAGAGAGAAAATATTTTCTATTATTCATTTTATTGCAAAAGTATTATATATGTCATCATGGATATGTTTAAGTTACTCTCAATTAAAATTAAAGAAATTACGGTTTTTTTTTTTTTCTGCAACAACAAATGAAAATTTGGCTCATTGAAATAAGTTTATTTTCTTTTATATCTAAAGTTATTGATTCTTCTATTACATTAAGTGATAGATCAACATCTTCTACTTCTAAGCAAGATATTTATGATAAAGACATTTTCATGTTCAAGATATTTATGATAAAGATATTTTATATTACGAACATATTTAAGTGCTTTGTCTGATAGTATTTGTAAAATATTTTGTCCTATTAAAATTGTTATTGAGTCATAAAAAGCACTTGAACTGAAATATCCATATGCTGAAAAAGATTTACGTAGATATTCTTGTGAAAAAGATGATGAGTTTCAAATGATTGATAACAAATCTATTGCTGAACATAATCATGAATTTGAAAATATTATTTATGACATGAAATTTAAAGAAAATGTTTTGCATGAGATCATGATCGTGACTTTTATGATTTCAAAGTTATCAAAAATATGCGGGGTGAAGCTTTACACTCTGCTTATCATGTTCTTGGTAAAATTCCTTATAAAAATTGTGATAAAACTCGTCGTTAGTTATGCAAAAGAAAAAAACTATATTTGAAATATTTTAAAGTATGGAGTCTTACAAATGTTAACTTATACTCTTAATAAGAAAAGAAAAATAAGAATTAAAATAGTTGATTGTGTTTGTATTGATTACTTTTTACATAATACTATTTATAGATTCTTGATTAATTTTGACGTGATCAGAGTTTATAAAATATCATGTTATTTTAATCTCTTCTTTATTAACAATTTTTATCCTCTATTGTTATAAGAATTTTTTTATTAATTGTATTTATTCTTATTCCTGTTATTTTTTCTAACAATAAGAAGCATGTGGTGCACTCGGAAAGATAAAAAATATTCTTCAACTTCAGAAAAAATAAATAAATACAAAGATGTTGGAATCAAGGTACTCGAGTCGGTGAATCGCCAAAAGGTACATGAAGAATAATTATAAAACTTAAATAGGAATATGAGAAAACATTTTGAAATTAACCAAATAAAAATGTATTACTTTCATTGTTTTTGTTTCTTTTGTTTATTCCCATATGTAAATATAGTGCTTAAACTACAGGGGCAAGTGATGACTGATTCTTCCTGCACTCCATAGTGTGTTTTCCTGCACCTCCATAATAAATAGCAAATTACAATTTTAGCCTTTTAAAATTTATTTTAATCCAACTTTACCCTTCACCCCTTTTACTTAAAATATTCAAACTTAAGGATTGTAGAATTTACAATTGTAATCTTTTTTAAATGAATTACAGATTATAGAATTCCAGACTTTCAGATTTTAGAATCCTCAATTCATTGAAAAAAATTACAATTGCAAATTGTATAATCAGCAAGTCTGAAAATTCTGATTTTAGACTTGCAGATTATATAATTCACAATTTATTGAAAAAAAATTATAATTGTGAATTATACAATTTGTAATAATGAAGATGCGGGAAAAAAATATTATAAATTGTATAATCCGCAATTGTAATTTTTTTAAAAGTATTTTGGATTGTGCACTTCCCAATTTGTTGAAAAAAAAATTATCATTGAGGATTGGATATTCTGCAAAACAAAACAAAACAAAATTGAATTAAAATTGAATCACAATTACCTTACGAAATTTTATGAGAAGTGAATGAGATTTTGGAGGTGTGAGTGAGATTTTAGAATTTGATAGGAAAAAGAAAAGATAGTTAAAAGTTTCTTAATTAAATTTATTTTATTTTATTTTAATTGAATTTGAAATGAAATCTAATCAAGGAGTGAACATACAAAGACTCTTCATTTGCTTTAATTTAATTAGTTTAGTTTTATTTTAATTGAATTTGAAATGAAACTAATCAAGAAAGATAAGTGAATATTTCAGCATAACAATGGGTATAGAGCATCAGAAGAGACTCTTATTTAATGGGTATAGAGGAGTAGAATAGACTCTTCATCTAAAATGGAGTTGAAACTTGGAAAGAGAATAAGTGTGTAGCAAAATAGACTCTTCATTTAATTTTAATTACATGATTGGTGGTGTTAGGGTAACAACACATATAACAAAGTCAGACTTTAATTACATTGAATAAAATTAGGTTTGTACAAAGAACAATTTACTTGTAAACTCTTCAACATCCTACTCTCCCATTGTACAATCCACAATTATTGAATTTTTTTTTTTTATGAATTGGAGATTGTATAATCTGTAAATCATGAAATTTAACTTGCCAATTACAATTCATTAAAAAATTTCAAGCATTTTTGTACCGTATGTAATGATGAAGGCGTATGAAAAAATATTATAAATAGTATAATTCATAACTTTAAAATATTTGATCGGAGACTCGCCGATGGTACATTTCGCAATTCAATTTAAAAAATTTGCAAAATTTCTACTTAACCTTTAACCTATTTTTTTACACTAAAGATATTTTAGTCTTTTCTTTATAACTAAAATTGTAATATTTAAAATTATGAAGATGAAGAAAGATATCGTGGAGATGTAGGAAGAATTCGTCGCAAGTGATTTATCGGTCCAAATAAAACTGGACTTTGAATAGAAAATTGTTATTGTCAAAGTCAAGAAACATTTCTCAACGAATTGGAAGAAAGTTCCAAATGATCTAGGTTTTTTTTTTCGGAGTAATCAATTAGGTAAACCACCCAGAGTAATTGTAAAATTTTTTAATAATATATTCCTATTCTTTTTAAGGAAAGTACTTTCTAAAATTTAAATATATAATTTTAATATTTACAAGAGGATATTGAATTAGTTTAATCACTGTCGTGGAGCAAGTATTCACTGTGCATAGAGTCTGGCTACTTACACCATTGACCATTATTAAGACCAACTTTATTGCTGAAAGCCTGAAATGAGATTGCGAATAGTATGCATGAAAAGGTATCTTAGTTTTCTTTTCTCTCATTCGTAACTTAGTAAGGGACAACCACATCTCTAATAGTATCAAAGTGTTTTTTATAAAAAAAATATTTCTTTTTATCAGTGGCAGATGAAAATATAGCTTGTTGTAGGACAGCGTTTGACCCAGCGAGCTAAACGAACTTAGTTGTATGAAAAAGCCAATAAAGAAATGAAGAATTCAGGGGAAGGAATAAACTTTTGCACACATATATATAAGTGTGTGTATAAGGCAGGGCACATGATGAAAATCTGATTCTGTTATGTTTACTCACAATCTTCCTCTCCAAGACAGAAATTGTTGAAAGGAAGAATATGGGAATTGTGAAAGAAGCTTTGGTCCATGCATAGTATCTTGAACTGAAAGCAATTGACTATGAATCTGTTAGCACTCAGCTAGTGGGAGAATGTTGGTTGTTTCTTTTGTACCACGTAAGGAGAAAATCATTAAATTAATGTTATAAAACAAATTCATTGGTCCCTTCCAACTTTATATTCCAATACGGTTCGTACAAAATAATTGGCAATCAAGTCAAACATACAACATTGTGTTTCAAGTTACATCCTCTTCAGTTATAGTTTCTTTTTTTTGTTTATTTAAGAGTCACCCATTAAGGATGCATGCTATGTAGACCCAAAGGGGAACTTAGGCAGTTATATATGTGTAGGCATAGATGTTAAAAGAAGTCAATACATTTATAACATAACATGACATTTAATATGATACTTAAACAATGAGATTGTAACGTATGTAATGGTCACCTTCATGAATTGAAAGTAGCCTACATTAAAAGGCTTGGAAGCGTGATCAATTATGACCACACATCCTTTGAAGTAAATCAGTGGAACCAAAACAAGATAGACACATTTATTTGTGTAATAAGATTTTTGCAATCCAGCCAATGTTGACAGATAACCCTTGCATGTCACAAGAAGCATGTGAGTATGAACCATGGTCTTGGTCACCAACTCAACTGAAGTGGGTGAAGCTGAATCTCAATCTCAATCCAACCCAGATCAGTCCACTTCTTACTTTAACATGAACTGCTTTGCTGTCAGTCTTGGACCGTGACCCAACAATCCTCCCTTGAAAAAAACAAACACCAACGGTTACATTTTAGTAAAAAATAATGATAATAATAATAATAATATCTAACGTGTCACATGCACATGCACATAAAAGAAAAATAGAATTAATGCTACAGCCGTTTAACTGCTTCACCAACAACATTGTCAGCGGTGTTCCCATCTAAAACGTACACTTGGGTTGGTTTGGAGCCCAGGTAGGCTCGGACAACCATTTAATCCAAAGCTGTACGTTTCACCCGAAGCTGCTCCAGAGCAAGAAAGAGTGACAAAATTAGCGTGTTCTGTGAATTAGGAAATAGTATTCTAGTGTGCCAACCATACGTAGATGGTAGCGATTTGTATTTTAGCTGAAGCGGATAGAGAGAGAAAGCAAAAGTGTGTGAGTGGGAGAGAGAGAAGTGGAAATGATGAAAAGACAAAGGCAAAGGCATTGAAGGAACAAAAAGTAACACAGATTCAGCAAGGAATTGCTTCTCCTCCAAGCCTAAGTAAGCCAGCTATCGCCGGTTTCCGCCATTAAAACCTTCACACCATTTCTCACGAGAAACCCTCGCACTCCAAAACCAAAAAGCAACCCTCACATTGCTATAAAACCCCTTCGCCAACCTTTTTTCCTCTCCAACTTCCAATGGATGTCGCTTACTACTCTCTGCTTTTCATGTGCTTTCTTCAATCGGTGAGAGGAATATTAGACCCCAACGATTTCCTCGCTCTGCAATCCATTCGGAAATCGCTTCACGATGTTCCTGGTTCAAATTTCTTCGCGTCCTGGGACTTCACCGGTGACCCCTGCAACTTCGCCGGCGTTTACTGCGCCGGCGATAAAGTCGTCGCGCTCAACCTCGGCGACCCCAGGGCCGGTTCGCCCGGTCTGACCGGAAAACTAGACCATTCGATTTCCAAGCTATCTGCTCTCGCCGATCTCACCGTCGTTCCCGGAAGAATATACGGCCCTCTCCCTCAATCTCTCTCCCAATTAAAAAACCTCCGGTTCCTCGGCGTCAGCCGCAATTTCATCTCCGGTGAGATTCCAGCGGGTTTAGGTCAGCTTCGCAATATTAGAACCATCGATCTGAGTTACAACCAGCTCACCGGAACAATTCCTCCGTCCATCGGAACCTTACCGCAGCTAACCAACCTTATTCTCTGCCACAACCGTCTCTCCGGTTCAGTTCCCTGGTTCGCCTCGGCTTATTCCCTAACCCGGCTCGAACTGAAGCACAACATTCTCTCCGGTTCCCTGGCACCGTACTGTCTCCCTCCCTCCCTACATTACCTCTCTCTATCATGGAACAAACTCACTGGACCCGTGGACCGCTTCTTGACCCGCCTCAACCAGCTTAACTACTTGGACCTTAGCTTCAACCAGTTCACAGGCCCAATTCCGGCCCACATATTCTCATTCCCCCTCACCAATCTACAACTAGAAAGAAACCAATTCTCCGGCCCGGTCCATCCGGTCAACGATGTGACTATTCAGACCGTTGATCTCAGCTACAATAGGTTATCCGGTGAGGTGTCGCCCATGCTAGCGAGCGTGCAGAACCTCTACCTGAACAACAACGAGTTCACGGGACAGGTTCCGGCCAGCTTCGTCGAACGGTTATTGGCGGCGGGCATTCGGATATTGTATCTCCAGCACAATTTTCTTACCGGAATTGCGATAAGCCCGACGGCAGATATCCCGGTGACCAGCACCCTGTGTTTGCAATATAACTGTATGGTGCCACCGGTTCAGACGGCGTGCCCTTTCAACGCCGGGAAGCGGAAAAGCAGGCCAGCTCAGCAGTGCAACCGTCGCTAAAGTGTGTGAAGCTGAAGCTTGGTTCTGTTCCATAAAAACCATTATATATTATACTATATATATTATATTACATTACATTATACTTCATTCAATTCACACCTCAGTTTCCTCTCTAGAAAGAAAATTAGTATTAAAAAAAATTATTACCATCCATTCATCTATTTTTGTCATATGAATAAGAAGACTTTGAATACACGCAAGGGTGTAACGAAACCAGAGAGGTAATAGCTTATACGTTACAATGTTTCATGTAATATAACTCATTATTAATGTAATATATTTGTTTACCAATAAAATTTTGTTTATGGTTTTGCTTATCTCACTTTTTTTTTTTACTAAGTTACTTATTTTCTATAGTTCTATTATTTAAACATTTTGCGTTCCTAAGTAAAGAAAAAAAGTTAGATCATTGTTTAAGTTGTTTAATAGAGAAAAATAAAGATAAATAAAATTAAGTTTTAATTTAGTTATATTTTATTTTCTTTCTCTACTTTCTAATTATAAAGCTATTATCACATTTTTTTTTATTCGTTTTGTGCATTTAAATATTTTACAAGAAAAACAAGAATACAGAAAAGCTGTTTTCAATTTTTGATAGATTTTTAGTACAAATCTTTTAAAAAACAGGAAACAAATTAAAATTAATGCCATATTTTCAAAAACTGTGACATGCAAAAACGAGTAAACAGAATTGTATAACATTTATTTTTTTCTTTTTAATTTTATGGAAAAATAAAAGAAAAATACCTTATATTTATGTATATGAAAAATGACATAAAATATGTTGTAAATTACAAAAAAAAATGTTTTATGTTATTAAATCAAAATAAATATTAAATAAAAATATTTTTTTAACAAATGAAAGGTTGATGAAAAAGTAACTGCAAGTTTGAACTGCTACATAATTAACCTTTCGTCATTTTTTTGTTTGTTTTTGCATATAAAATATTCAATTGGACCAAAGTCTAAACAGACTAATACTAGAACTGTTTCGACCTTTCGAAACATACATTATAACGACCTTTTTTTACCTCTCGATTGGCTTTTAGGATTTTCTCATTTTTATGAAGCACATCTTTTTCTTATAGTTTTCTCATTTTTATGAAGCAACATTTTTTTCTACACAATTTTACTATAAATATATCTTTTGCTCATAGTTTTGCATTTTTTTTCTTTTAGCCACTAATTTTCTTAGTTTGTAATTTCATATACTTTTTTTCAATTTTAGTCAAACGTTGTCATTCTCTATTAAAATAATTGACAGGTTGAAGTTACATTTGACCCGTGTCTAAAATGCATAACATCTTAGGCAGATTGAAAAATATATAGTAGTGGATTTGTTTGTGCAGTTTTTCAATTTTTGTGTTCTGTTTTGTTGCAGTTTTCTTCTCTATGTGTATAGTTATTGTTGGGTTGCTTTTATATATACTCTCTATTAATAATACAATTTCTTTCTTCTTTTATGGTGTTCAATTCATCATTGTAATTTAAATAAGTTTTATTTTGTATTAATAAAATGTTTTCCTCGTTTTACAATTTTCCTTATCTTTATATAATATTCTCTAGGTTATTTTTGTAATATAATAGCATATAAATAGTTTATTCCTATATTAATTTAAAAAAAAGTTGTAAAATTATATTATTATTATTATACTTTAGATGTTATAGATTACTATGTCTAATTAAAAAAAACTTAAATATCTAGTTTTATGCATATTTTTAGTTGTTCTTAATTACAAATACATTTAAGAATTACACTAATTTATTGTTATATTCAACATTATCTTTTTGTAGGATTATCTTTTTATGGTTTTATGAAGCAACATCTTTTTCTTATAGTTTTCTCATTTTTATGAAGCAACATTTTTTTCTACACAATTTTACTATAAATATATCTTTTGCTCATAGTTTTGTCATTTTTTTTTCTTTTAGCCACTAATTTTCTTAGTTTGTAATTCCATATATATATATATATATATATTTTATTTAATTTTAGTCAAACGTTGTCATTCTCTATTAAAATAATTGACAGGTTGAAGTTACATTTGACCCGTGTCTAAAATTTATAACATCTTAGGCAGTTTGAAAAATATATAGTATTGGATTTGTTTTGTGCAGTTTTTCAATTTTTATGTTCTGTTTTGTTGCAGTTTTCTTCTCTATGTGTATAGTTATTGTTGGGTTGTTTTTATATATACTCTCTATTAATAATACAATTTCTTTCTTCTTTTATGGTGTTCAATTCATCATTGTAATTTAAATAAGTTTTATTTTGTATTAATAAAATGTTTTCCTCATTTTACAATTTTCCTTATCTTTATATAATATTCTCTAGGTTATTTTTGTAATATAATAGCATATAAATAATTTATTCCTATATTAATTTTAAAAAAAAGTTGTAAAATTATATTATTATTATTATTATTATTATTATTATTATTATTATTATTATTATTATACTTTAGATGTTATAGATTACTATGTCTAATTAAAAAAAACTTAAATATCTAGTTTTATGCATATTTTTAGTTATTGTTAATTATAAATACATTTAAAAATTACACTAATTTATTATTATATTCAGCATTATCTTTTTGTTGGAGATTCCATGCCTTTCAATAATTTATAAATAGATGTAAACCTCAAGCCAATTTTGTAAGATTGAGTTAGGCTTAAATTTCACTTTCTTGAGATGGTATCAAAATCTATCCTAGCACGATTCTTGGGTCACCCGCTATCGGGCCGCTATCGAACCACCTTAAACAATATAGTCCCACGCACGAGTTGAGCATTCTCGGTGTGAAGGGATGTGTTGGAGATCCCACATCGACTAGAGATGAGGTCTTTCAATAGTTTATAAGTGGGTGCAAACCTCACTTTACAAGCTGGCTTGTAAGGTTGAGTTAGGCTTAAATTCCACTTCTTGAGATGGTATCATAGCTATCTATCTGAGAGAACTTTGTTGTGCCAACTCTAATTCTGTTCTATCTGCAAAAATTCATCATCTACAATGGCTTCAGAAGTGCCATTATTTTCAGCATCAAATCTTCTTAATGATTCTTCTAATGTATATTTTCTTCATCCTAGCGAATTCCAAAACCTGCTCTTGGTGATGCGTTGCGAATTGCATGGAAAGAAACACTAAAATTGTACTTTCTTGGAAAACAGGATTTTTCACACAAATGAAGAGCTTATGGTGTCAATTAGTAGTTTTTCGTTCAATTTCCATGTGTGCTTGTGGTCGCTCTTGTACTTGCAGAATTTATAAAGATCAAGATTGCGTGATGAGATTGTTGAAAGGTCTAAATGATCAATTCTCCATGGCAAGATCTCAGATTTTCATGATGGACCCCCTTCTAAGCATGAATAAGGTGTATTCTTTGATAATACAACAGGAGAGACAATTTTTGAGTAAGAATGGTGAAACAACAAAAATGATTGTCGTTGCTCATGGTTCCTCTGCCTCCTCAGGGGGTGGCTCACATGGCCATTATGGTTCCTCCAACAAAATTTCTCAGAATTCTCAAGTCAAAAGTTGGACAAAGGATGACCAACATTACAATAGTAAGAAATGCATAAACTGTAGTAGAAGAGGTCACATAATTGATGAATGTCATCGCTTACATGGTTTTCCACCGGGCTACAAAAAGAGAGAATCCTCTGTTAACAATGTCACTACAAGCGAAATTGCAGATGAGAGTGAGACACTTACTAACCAAGAGAAATCTCAGCAGTCTTTTGGCTTTAGTTTGACCAAAAAACAATATAATCTCTTTTGACTATTCTTCAACAATCTCAGTTAGCTGCAATCCCTAGCACTGAACATCATGCACATCACATTTCCAATGCATCCACAGGAATCATCTATAATTTAAGATCACTACCAAGGTCTGTCCTTTGGATCTTAGATTTAGGTGTCACTGATCACATTAACTCATCTTTAGACAATTTTGCTACATATAGAATTATTCTTGATATTCCTATCAAGTTACCTAATGGAACTATAGTTTATGCAAACATTAAAGGTACTATCATATTTTCTACTACATTTATTCTGCATAATATACTATACATACCAGGATTTAACTTCAATCTCATTTCAGTATCTCAAGTAGCTATAAAATTTGATTGTTCCATTAGGTTTACTGATTAAATCTGTGAATACAGGACAATCACACTATAAGGATGATTGGCGTTGCTAAGATGCATCACGGACTCTATGTTCTTGAAAATCCTAAGGGATCAGGAAAACACTTTGCTTCAATTTCAATAAATTCAGTGTCTGTTAATAAGGTGGATGATTGGCATTCTAGACTAGGTCACTTGTCTAAAGACAAATTATCTGTATTGTCAATAAAGTTCAATTACATTTCTAGCAAAACATGTAATGATTTTTGTCAAATATGTCCTTTTGCTAAAAAGAAAATATTTCCATTTCCTGTAAGCACTTCTTCAAGTAATAAATTTTTTGATTTATTACATATGGATATTTGGTGACCATTGGTCATTACTTTTGTGGATGCACATAGATATATTTTTTACTGTTGTGGATCATTTTTCTAGGCATACTTGGATTTTTCATTTGAAAACTAAATCAAAAGTATAGAGCTGCATTAAATCTTTCATTACTTTGGTTGAAACTCAATTTTCTACTACTGTCAAATGCATTAGGTCTGATCAAGAACTTGAATTTAATTTGTATCAGTTTTACTCTCTCAAAGGCATAAAACATCAAATGTCTTATGTTGAAACTCCACAACAAATTGAAGTGGTAGAGAGAAAACATCAACACATTTTAAATATCACTAGGTAATGAGTCATTATTTTATCCTATTTACTTGTCTTCATGTACATATTTTTATTAGTGATTTGTGTTTATTAGTGATTTGCGTTGAATTGCTTATTATTTTCTCTATTTTACTGTTTGGGCTTCATTTACCAAAAATTCGTAATTTTATTTAATTCAAAATTTTCTGAACTAATTTTATTATTATTTTTAAGACAGCTTTGGAATTTGATTGGGCTTGGATATTAATTATGGAATTGAAGAGGAGTTGTCACATTATCAGTTTTTATTTTTAGTTTGTATTTATTGGACCCGAATTGAAAGATTTGGGCTCATTAGGTTTAATGTTCACGACTGACATAGGTCTAGCCGTCTATTAAAGGAGGTGAAGCCAAAGGAATTAGGGACACTAGGCTTTTGGGATTTAGTTCATTCTCTCTTTGGAAAAACTGGTTCTGTATTTATTTTCTTTCCTCTGTAGTTACATTTTGTTTTTGTTTCAATTTAATTTCGTTCTTTTTTTTAATTTAGTTTTGCATTTAATCTTCGTTTGCTTTATTCGAATTTAATGGAAGACTAATTTATAAGGTTATCCTTTTGATTCAAATTGTAAAGAAGCTTTGAGGTTGATGTTGTATTATTTTTGCTCTTTTTTGTCTCTTAACTCTTCATCATTTATTTCTGTGCTTAATGTTTTTACTAGTTCATGCTTAATGTTTCAGTTAATATGAATTTTGAGTCTCTATTCATGCATGCTTAATGGAGCGAGTCACGGGTTGTTGGAATGGAATGAATGATGTATGTGAATGCTTATTTTGCATAAGGAAAACTTGTGTTAATTATTGCTTAGTTAATTAATTCCGGTTGAAATTAGGGTTCAATAAGTTCAACATGAATTTTTGTATCCAGTGATAAGCGAATTGTAATCTAATCAAGAAGGTAATTTAAATTTCGGTTAAGAAAATATAATTCGGTTATTGTTTTGTTTTTATTTTATTAAATCTAGTTATTTCACAACAAACCCCCCTCCTCCTTTTTTCTCTTTGTGTGTTTAAGACGACCTAAGAGTTACTTCCTAGTACTGCATTTAACTACAATTATTTGACCGGATACGGCTTCAATCACTAGGGCTCTTATTTTTTAAAGTAACTTGCCTAAATTATTTTGGAACTTTGCAGCCTCTCATGCTATTTTTCTGCTTAATAGATTGCCTAACAAGGTTTTACATAACAGATTGCCTAACAAGGTTTTACATAACAAAAGTTCTTATGATATTTTGTATGACTCTTCTCCTGATTTAACTTTTATTAAAGTCTTTGGTTGTGAAGCTTTTGCATCAACTTTGGCTCATAATAAGACGAAACTTGTGCTTATTTAGGTCACAGATAAGATCAAGGGTTCACTTCTTTATGATTTACACACTAGAGAGGTTTTTTTTTTTTGTCCAGAAATGTTTCTTTCAATGAAAATAATTTTTCTTTTAAGCATGTTGTCAATCATACAAATAGTGAAAAGTTTTTCATGCCACATTTCTCTGATTATCAAGACACTGATCTATCTTTCCTTACCTCCTCCTCACCACTATAAAACCAACAAACACCATATATTAACCCACAACAAAATTATTCTTCTCCCACTACACCACAACAAAACCAACAAACACCATATATTGTTCCACAACAAAATTATTCTCCTTTCACTTTCACAACTCTTCGTTGAGCTCTTGTGTTATTGTTCACCCTGTTAGGGTGAAGAAAATGTTCATACATTATTGAAGAAAATATATGTGCTTATATAGAATGATGTAAGGATGTCATTCTCTTTGGATAATATTGTATATGCAAGTAGTTAAGAAAATACAAACTAGGAAAGATTGTGTTTGGTTGAAAAAATTGTCATAGTACAACGTTAGTTATAGGTTAAAGGAGAATCTGACTTCTATTGAAATTCTTCAAAAATATTTTGTTTACAAAAAACATAAACGGTATTTTTTTAATACAAAAAATATACCAACCTAGTTATAATTATTAGTATAAATTGAAATAAATTTTAAAATGTTTTTTATTAGAAAAAGGATAAACATATTATAAAGTAATTCTAATTAGTAATGGCACTAGAAAGGTAATTAAGTTTATAGTCACAATAGTAGAAAATATATCATAAATATATATTTAAATAGATTTTAAGTCTAATTTAATCTTATAAATCTGACTTGTAAGACGGTATTTGTATCCACGTACATATTATGAAATAATCTTATTTTTAGTCCATATGAGATTTGCAACACACCCCATTTATGCTGAGACTACCCAACTCATGGGTGACACAATAAGCCTTCTAATACTACACACTTTAAGCCCAACTCAACCTTAAAAAATCAGTTTGTAAGGTGAGGTTTGTATCTACTTATATAATATGAAATGACCTTATCTCTAGTCTATGTGAGATCTCTAGAACATCATCTTAAGAAGTGAACTTTAACCAAGTCAACCTTACAAAACCGACTTTTAAAGTGAGATTTGCACCCTTTATATACTATGAAATGACCTTATCTCTGGTCGATGTGGGATCTCCAACACCCTCCTCGCGTTGAGGCTGTTAAACTCGTGTATAGGACTAGAATTTTATGGGAGGTTCGACAGCGGTCGGATAGTAGGTGACACGATAGGTCTATCAAAGCTCACTAGTATAGACTCTGATACCATATTAAAAAGTGGACTTTGAATCTACCTCAACCTTAGAAAACTGGCTTATAAGGTGAGGTTTGCGTTCACTTCTATGTTATGAATTTACTTCATCTCTAGTCAATGTGGAATCTCCAATAAAAATGACACCTTTCAAACAAAAAGTATTTGAAAAAATAAATTGATGTTGAATCAAATCCACTACAAGAATTTTCAGATTTATCGATGGATAATTACCGACAAATTTAAATTTGTCAGTAAAATATCGTTAGTGGCGAATTTTATTGACAAATAATTGGGTTATCAATTTATCAACAGATTGAGTCCGGAGTTTTATTGATAGATCAAGTCTGTTGGTAATTACCAATGCATAATTGTTAATCAATTTATCAATGAATAGTTGGATAGTCAATTTATAAACAGATATTTCGATAGTCAATTACCGAAAGATATTTATCCGTTGGTGAAATTATTCATTAGTTACCAACAAATAATAATTATGGTAGAAATAATTCATAATAATAATTATTATTGTTATCATAATAATACTAAAAATAATTATTATCATAATAATACTAACAAGTAGCCGATGTCGCAATAACGAAGTGTGATGATGAAGATTAAGAGAATAAAAATAATAATAATAATTATTATTATTACTAATATGATGATGATAAAAATAATAATATTTATATTAATAATTACTATGATAATAATAATATTCACAATAATAATTTAAGTTCTAAACTAAGAAGTTCAAATCTAAACTTGTTTATCCTTTACATTATATTCCAACCTCAAATTTAGATAACATTATTAGGGTTAATAATTATATTTGATTTATATTAACATTTTTATGATAATAATAATAATAGCAATAATAATGAGAATAATTAAAATATTAATAATTATAATTATAATACAATTTATAATGATAATAATAATATAGTAATAATAATAATAATAATAATAATTAAGATAAGAATGATATTGATGATAATAATTTAATTTCTGACCTAAGAAGTTAAAATTTGAGCTCATTCATCCTTGTGATCATGTTTCAATTTCAAATTTGTCAAGATAACGTCGTTATGATTATTAAGATAATAATCATAAATGATTATGATAAATATAATGATAATAATAATATTGTTAGTATAATTATGATAATATTAATAATAATAATATTATTATTATTATATTAATAATAATAATAAAAGTAATTATAATAATAAAAAAATAATAATTAAGATAATAAAAATAGCAATAATATTATTATTTTTATTGTAATAATAAATAAAAAATAGTAATAATAATAATAATTATAGCAGTGAATCAGAATGGAATGTCATCATGATAATATGAAATACATACAAGAATATGTTGATTATTATTTATTGTTAATAGAAAGTTGATATTGAAAAAAGAAAATCTGAATATGGTATATAATTGCACTCACAGTAAATTCTAAACCATTTCTGATCATATAGCACTAAAAAACCTGTATCATACACTGTCAAATACAACTATTTAATATAAATTAATTATTACTTTAATATTATGTAATATTTTATAAAATAACGTGAATATGAAATAAATGTAATTAATGATGAGTGGTGTGAGACAGTATAATTTTCAAAAACCGAAAAATCAACCCTCCCAGTCCTCTCAAAATTCTTCGCCACCCTTTGTTTCTGTCCAAGTTCCAATGGATGTGGCTTACTACTCTCTTTTTTTCATGTGCTTTCTGCAATCGGTGACAGGATTCTTAGACCCCAACGATTTCCTCGCTCTGCAAGCCATTCGGAAATCGCTTCACGACGTTCCTGGTTCAAATTTCTTCGCGTCCTGGGACTTCACCGACGACCCCTGCAACTTCGCCGGCGTTCACTGCGCGAACGATAAAGTCGTCGCGCTCAACCTCGGTGAGCCCAGGGCCGGTTCGCCCGGTCTGACCGGAAAACTAGACCAATCGATTTCCAAGCTATCTGCTCTCGCCGTTCTCACTGTCGTTCCCGGAAGAATATACGGCCCTCTCCCTCAATCTCTCTCCCAATTAAAAAACCTCCGGTTCCTCGGCGTCACTCATAATTTCATCTCCGGCGAGATTCCGGCGGTTTTAGGTCAGCTTCCCAATATTAAAACCATCGATCTAAGTTACAACCTCCTCACCGCAAAAATTCCTCCGTCCATCGGAACCTTACCGCAGCTAACCAACCTCATCCTCTGCCACAACCGCCTCTCCGGTTCAGTTCCCTCGTTCGCCTCGGCTTATTCCCTAACACGGCTCGAACTGAAACACAACATTCTCTCCGGTTCGCTCGCACCGTACTGTCTCCCTCCCTCCCTACATTACCTCTCTCTATCATGGAACAAACTCACTGGACCTGTGGACCGCCTCTTAACCCCCCTCAACCAGCTTAACTACTTGGACCTTAGCTTCAACCAGTTCACAGGCCCAATTCCGGCCCAAATATTCTCATTCCCCCTCACCAATTTACAACTGCAAAGAAACTATTTCTCCGGCCGGGTCCAACCGTTCAACGAGGTGACGATCGAAACCGTTGATCTCAGCTACAATAGGTTATACGGTGAGGTGTGGCCCATGCTAGCGAGCGTGCAGAACCTGTACCTGAACAACAACAGGTTCACGGGGCAGGTTCCGGACATCTTCGTGGAACGGTTATTGGCAGCGGGCATTCGGATACTGTATCTGCAGCACAATTTTCTTACCGGAATTCCGATAAGCCCGACGGAAGATATCCCGGTGACCAGCACCCTGTGTTTGCAGTATAACTGCCTGGTGCCACCGGTTCAGACGGCGTGCCCCTCCAACGCCGGGCAGTGGAAAAGCAGGCCAGCTCAGCAGTGCCATCGCCGCTAAATTTTGTGAAGCTGAAGCTTGGTTCTGTTACATAAAAACTATCATAGATTATATTACATTATAATTCATACAATTCACACCTCAGTTTCCTATTTAGGAAAAAAATTAGTATTAAAAATAAAAAAATAGAAAAAAAACGATAATTATTTTTTAATAAGAAGTCTCTGAATACAGGCAAGAGTGTAGCAAAAATAGAGTTCATAATGTTCAAAATGTGAAAAAAAATTATTTAATAAAATAATAAATCAAATTTTAAATTAATGAATCTTTCTAAATGATTTCAGACTGATATGATGATTTTAATTAAAGACATTACTTGTTTCTTTCTATAATCATCTTTTAATTATTTGACACTATGTTTATTATGTTTAATAATTAATAAAAAATTAATAATAATAATTACATAATAAAATTAACAAAACTATAACACAAAAATTAAGACATACAAATTTATTTTAAATTAAAACAAAATAATATAATAATAATAATTTTAATTAAATTTATACAAATTTAATTTAAATGATAATAATAATTATAATTACATTCATTCAAATTAAATTAAAATAATAATAATAATATTTAAGGACAATAATGGTAATAATAATATAATGATTATTTTCTAAGAAATAATAATAATAGTAATATTCTAACAAATCTAATTAAAATAATAACAACAACAAATATTATTATAATAATAATAATAATATAATAAATTTTATAAATAAAGAAAATAATATTTAATAATATAATATTAAATATTCAATGACAATAAGTGAATCAAGTTGGAATTGCATATTATTACCATTAACATATACTCTAACCATACATCAACTATTTATCGCATCATAATAAACTAACATAATCAAATTAAGATATACAAAATTTATTTTAAATTAAAACAAAATAATATAATGATAATAATAATAAGAATAAATTAATAATTTGATTTAAAAGAATAATAATGATTAAGTGATTAAATATTTAATGTGGAAGTAACTAAAATGATTAAATTAAACTAATGAAATATAATATTCTCATTATTATTATTATTGTATTATTTTGTTTTAATTTAAAATAAATTTGTATGTCTTAATTTTTTATTACGATTTTGTTAATTATTATTATGTAATTAACATTATTATTAATGTCTTAAATTGAAATTATCTAATGTCATTTATATTTGACCAACCTAAAATCACTTTTAGGTGGAAGGATTCATTAATTTAAAATCCTATCTAGTTGGTAAAATTTACTCATTTTGATAAACAAAATTTTCTTTATCTATTTTGAGCATTAATGTGAAAAAAATATACCAGAATAAGAAAAAAGTCTTTATATTTATCTTTATTTTTTAATATTAAACAACTTAAACAATAATCTAGTGTCTTTTCTTACATTTTCCTTATGAAAATATAATGTTAAAAAGTAATGTTATTTTAACACTATTATTCAAATTCTACACCCATTTATTACTAAAAAAATATTATTATTTTATTAATATATAATATTTTATTAATATAAGTCATTGTTTTGGAAATAGTAATGTCAAACTACCATTTTTTAATGTTTAAATAATCTAATTATGGAAATAAGTCAAACTTAATAACAAAGAAACTGACGTGCCAAAAGGATAAACAAATTTTATTGGTAAACAAATAACCAGTTACATTAATGTGATATTTTTCATCAAAAACTAAAATTTGGCATGGAAAAACGAGTAAACAAAATTGTGTAACATTTTTTTTAATTTTATGGAAAAATAAAATAAAAAATATATCATATCTTTATGTATATGAAAAATAACACAAAACATTGTGTACCACTTTCTTATACAGAATTTCGTTGAGTGGATTTTTAGATAAAAAATGTTTTAAATTAAGAAAAAGATGTTTTACGTTATTAAATCAAAATAAATATTAAATAAAAATAAGTTTTTAATAAATGAAAGGTTGATGAAAGTGACTGCAAGTTTGACCTGCTACATAATTAATATTTGGTCATTTTTTATTTGATTTTGAGTATAAAATATTCAATTGGACCAAAATCGAAACATACTGTTTCAACAATTGGAAACATACATTAAAATGCGTTTATGGAAACTTGTGAAATAATAGATTGAAGAATTAAAGTTTATCTTTACTTTTATCTTTTGGAATGCATCAATATAAAAGTAATATTATATTGATGAATTAATTTTAAAAAAAATTATTTTTTATAATTGTTTAACTAATTTTAAAATAATTTATAGAGATTCAAAGAAGAACAATAAAAATTTAGGATTTATAAATTAAATTTAAAGACTTATCAAAGGACAGGATCGAAAGATAATATAATACGAGACTTGAGACTTCAAGACAATATATTGATAATTAGGTTTTATCTTTTTTATTTAATACTTATTATATTCAGTGTTAGATATTATAATTTTAATTATATATATAAATATGTCAACTAGAAGATATGAATTAGGTTATTCAAAACTTCAAAAAAAAAGTTGAACTTTTTTGTTGAATCTCAAAAAGGAACTATAAATAAATTTATAAAAATAAACAAAAAGGTGAATTAGAAAATACAGGTAAATCTTCCTCGAATAAAGAATAAAACAATATATATATAGATGAAATTAACAGTAAAGTAGTTAACCAAGATAATAATTATGATTCTTAAACTCATGATAACGGGAATCAAATTGCAAGACAAAAAAAAATTCTAATATTAAAAATATGTATGATCCAAGTCAATGAGAGGATAAATTATTAGTAGAAAAATGTCCTATTATGATAACTGATATAGATTTTTCAAAAGATAAATACTCAAGATACTTTTTTACATCATATTACGTCCAAAATTGTCTAATAGAGAGAAACATGAAAGAAAATGATTTATTTATTCTACATATTTAGATAGAGTCTTTTGTTTTTGTTGTAGATTGTTTTATGTCGTGGGTTGTACTAGTAGATCGGGTAATGAAGGTAGTAGAAATTGGAGAAATCTTAGTGTTAGTTTAAGTTAAAAAATTTATGAAATAACTGATAAACACATTACTAATATGAATGCATGTATTGATATGGAAATGAGATTGTTAAAAGATAAAATAATAGATAAACAAGCACATGAATTTGTTCAATCAAACATATAATCTTCACATTAACTTATCATCTTTCGGAAGCCTCGTATTAAGTTGTACTAGAGACTAACATCTAATTCAATACACAAAACTTATATTACTAGAAAAATCTAAGAGAAATGGTCAGGCTAAGTTCGCACATTCAAAACTGAGTGTCTACAACAGATCTTAGTGTGTATGAACTCTCTCATGAACTTTTCGCCACCTGTTATCATAGCCTATGTGACTTCGATCATCAATGAAGCTTGAAGATCTCTGTTAAAACATAGATACCAAAATTTAGTACACACAACAAGCACAACTCATACATTATCCCAAATGTATGACCTTGATTTCCATCATTCATAACAACATACCTAATTCAAATCACATAATCAAAACATGCAAGAATACATATCACATCAAAGTAGTAGTTATTTACTACGAATTCAAACATCCACTATTCCACAAGTTCCACTAACATAGTCATTTCATCAAGCTATAGGAAAATTCATTATCACTAATCCTGTGAAAGAACCTTTTAATTCAAAACTACAACTCATTTCACATCCAAATACTCTAATGTAGTGTATTATAACAGAATTTTGAGACTAACTTTTCTTACCTAGTGATTTTTCTTCAAACAATTTCAAGACATGTTGCAGTAACCCTAAAAATCTAAGAACCTAGAGTAAGTTATCGAGAAAATAAATAAATTTCAGTATGACCATAATTAAGTACTGTTAATAACAAAATTAATAACAAAAACCTAAAGAAAAAACATGATAACAAAATATCTTGAATCATATCTTAATTCTTTAGTTGCTAAAAAGTGTGATTGAAATCTAAAATTGATAAACGATGGAAAAGAGATTTTTTATTAGAAATGAGAGAGTTTCAAAATTGAAAGAAAGAGTTTTAAGAGAAAGGAAGAAATGGACTATGATATGATACATCTAATGATTTTTTTTCACACTAATAATAATTAAAAGATCAATACTAATAATTAATATTATTATAAAAAAATTACAATATCAGGTAAGATAAATAATTATTTTTTATTATTGTTAGTTGTAAAACCCCTGCATGCCACAGAAACAATATTTATATTAATAATATTGTTATTAATATTATTATTATTATAAATGTTATTATTATTATTATTATTAATGTTAATAATAATATTATATTATTATTATTAATCATATAAATTATATTTACAATATTAAATATTAATAATAATATTATGACAAAAAAGTAAGTTTTATGATATGTAGATTAGCTACAGGGATTACATAAATTACATATATATTTTCATCTTTACGTAAAGTAGTTACATACATATTTTTAGTCATTACATATGAATTTTATTCGTATATAATTTTAATTTGTTTAGTGATTTTTTTTTAAGAAAAAAAAAAACAGGACACTTTCCTAGAAAGATTTATACCAACAAATAACTAGTTAGTTTATCAATTCTTTTGTTGTTTTTCATTCTAACTTTATAATATATATATATATATATTATTTTTTAAATAAATTTAATTATATAAAAAACTTTTGTAAATGGTTAACAGATTAATTAATGTAAATGAATTGAGAACATTATTACTTTTATATATTAGTCCATTAAAATTTTTAATAGAAACTTAATTTTTTAAGTGTTCATGATTTTAAATAATGCACTGTGAAAAATTAAATTAGCTTTTATTTTAATGTTAATAATGAAAACTGGACTGATACCCTGAAGAAGTGAGTACTCAATTTTATATCCCTATAATAATCATGCCAATTAAAACAAATCCCTATCATAATCTTTCTTTTCTTGTATGACTTCATTGACGCAACTCTAATCTACAATAATCCACCTCTTTTTTCCTACTTCTTTCTTTCTTTTTTCTTTATTCTACACCCACCGTTTCATTCAAACAAACACAGTTATTTATCATGTCTGGTCCAGAGTAATTTTCTGAACCATTAATAAAAGTTACTGCTTCTTTATACAATAAACATGGCTGAATTTCTATTCCAAAATTCAAATTATAATGAAATGAACATTAATAGTCACTGTTTCAATTATTTTAAATAAGATACAGTAAATAAAAATAAACTTCATTTCTACAAAACCTCTGCTTGTTCAACCGCCAGTGATCAATTTACTCATTCAATGTCCAGTTTCAGGTTATTTCAACAATAACTAAATAACTTTTTCAAATAAATTACCTCACCCTTTCAATATATACATTAATCAAATTAAGACAAAAAGATAATTAACTTGAAAACATATTTTAAAAAATGATGTTTCTTTGAGAAGTAAAAGTAAATATTTTAAATAACTAAAACGGCAGTTTCTGCAAAAGTATTTCATTATTTGCTTAAGATTTAGCAAATTGTTTGAATAATTATTCCAAAAATATCTAGAAAAATTGAAAAGTAAATAAATGCTTTTCTATCAGTTAAAAATGTTTTTATATAATTTAAAATTAGTTTTTTAGAAACTATATTATTTTAGTTGTTAAAAAATACTCTTAAATTATACATGAATATTTTTTATAAGAAAAAATATTTAATTTTTTAATTTTATTTTATTCTCTTATAAATGATTTAAAAACTTAATTAAAAAGTGATTTACTCCCTATATTCCAGCATTTTTTAAATAAGCGATTAAGAAAATATTTCATAATTTCTATTATAAATAATAAAATCATGATAAAATTTTTAATTCATACCATTTCATTCATAATGATAATTTTTTTTTTAATTCATACCATGTATGAGATATTCATATTATCCACACTATTGCTTCCGCGTATGTGAGACATTTTTATTATATTAAAGTATATAAATTTTTATAATTTTATTATTTTTATAGTTTTATTATTTTATGAATAATTAATTAAAAAATAAAGATAATATAATTTAATATATGTATATATATATATATATATACTATTTTGTAAAAATAATATTAAAAAATATATAGTCATTATTTAAAAAATAAGTTAATTATTTTAAAATAAAGAAAAATTATTCAATTATTTATTTTATTAAATAGATTAATTTTAATTTATTAAAATTTAAAATTTTACAATTAAAATATAACACAATAAAAATCACCAAATGGTGTATTTCTTTATATAATGATATAGCTTTAATTGAGAAAATTATCCTGATTAGCAAATATTTCTCAACTGGATTTTGTATTCTTACATTATATAATATATATTTTTTATTCTTTAGATGATAGTTTATTTAGAACAAGTTTTTATCAAAAATTTGTGATATCAGATTCAAGTATGAATTTTAAATGTTGAAAAGTTTATCTTTGGGGTTGTGTTGAGAGGTTTACATAATGTAAAGGAAATAGAAAATAAAATCAATGTGGAATTGGTATTTTTAGTTTTAACGAGTCGTTATAACGAGTAATTACTATTATAATAGTTCATTTTACAATTATAAGGCACAGATGAAATACAATAATTTGATGAAAATGTGTTATGTTAAAATCTTGGTGACCGTTGTAAATTGTAAATAGAAAAAAAAAAAAAAAAGTTTAAGGCCAACCAGTTGTTCAGGCTTTTTTAGTGTTCATAGTACTGGTTGTATTTTCTCGACAATCGACGTAGTTTTTCATGCACAATTAATTATTGTTTACATTAGATATTTTGTTTGTTTCCCTTTTCAGAACAAGTTATTTGGGCCAATACGAGTGCCCACTTCTCACAAAAATTTCCAAGTTTTGTGCAAAGATCAACTTTGGTAAACTATGGAAATGGTTCTGTATTTTCATGTTTTAACATCACTCTCCTTATCAGACAAAACTCAAACTCCTTTTGAGTGACAGAAGGTTCGGAGAAACAGCTATACATGTGAACATTTTTTTTCTTTTTAATGATCCTCGGATTTTTTTGTTAATGTATACTTTTGTTGTACGTTAGATTAAACCGTGTTTGGGAAAAATAATTGACTTGAGGAGAAAAAACTTCTCTAACGTGTTTATTTACTTCCACAACAAATAATCACCTCTTAGAAAGTTGTACATTTTCCTGGTATGAATTCTAGCAGGTGCTAAGCACAATGTAGAGAAGTTATCTATCATTCTTAGCAACAAAGCATACATTTAGTCTTTAATTATCCTCCAAAACCAAAGATAGATACTACTACATATTCTTCAACGTAGGTAACTTCAACACCTCATAAGCAGTAAGCATTGATAGGAAGTTTAATATGGAGCAAGTCACGTCACATGAAGATAATGAATTTGTAGTTTTTTATCTATATATTACTCAAATCTTTTATTTCTATTCAATTAAAAACCAAGATATCTAACAAAAACAATCACAAAAATGCAACATTTTTCTTTACCGTAACCATGGAATTGGCTCCATGAATATTCCACTGGTCTACCCTGCAGTACTAGAGTAGTAGTTGGAATTGAATCAAAACATGCCTGAAATGATGCTACTGCTAAGACTTATTTTTTTAAAAAATATTAAAATCATTTTCTGTTCTAATAATTTTTCTCCTAATCAAAGTCGGCTATAGGGAAAATGACTTCAGGGTTTTAGCTTACAATTTTTGAATTGGACTACAATTTTTGTATTAATATATTACAACATCTGAAGTCTTCTAGCTTAAAACACTTTTATTGCATGAAATTGTAATTAGCCTGCATAACATCTGAAGTCTTCTTAAATTTGGTACTATTGGAAAAAGAAATAACAGCCATTGAGAAGATGAATAAGTGCATGTGCAAAGAAAGCTGCTGAACATAATAAAGTATTAGAATGTTTCGGCTTCACTACAAAACAAGGTAAAAGGGTTAAAATTACTTTACTTGCCTTGTCAGCTAGTCTACTTTCGAGAAATAATTCTGCAGTTTCTTTGGCCGTGGCAAAGAACTTGACATTTATCTCAGCTGATGCTAATTCAATTTCTTTATTTTGTAAGTTTTATAATTTTTTATTAGATCAACAAATAGCATAGATATTTATATTTAAATATTAAGAGAGCTATCCAACCGAAATAAAAATTAAACACAATCTACACTACATAGTTATAAAATAACAAAGTAAGAAAGTATCGAGAAATCACGTTAACATAAATATTAAATACAAATTAAGATAATACAAATAAACTTTGTTACAAGATTCTATATATGCATTATTATAAACTCGTAATTGAGTAAAACTCTATAAAATCATCAAAATTAGAATCTATCAACACATATTCCAACCCATGAATGATTGACATCCTCATATTTCTTTGAGATGATGTTGTGGTTTAGAAAAAAAATGCCAAGGCATTTTATACAATAATTTTATATTATAAATGAATTCTTGGTCATATATATTTATGATGTGAACTCCATTTGGAAAACGTATAAAAAAGGTCTTGAAAAAAATTAATATTTTAAGTAATATTTACTCAACATTGTCTATTAGCAAACAAAGTTTTTTTTTTTTTTTTTTTTTTATCTTAGACTTCTATTCTTATTTACAGTATGTTATACTTAAGTTGGGACTATTCTTTATACCTAAAAGGATTATCTTTAATTAAAAAATTGTGGATTTATATGGAATCTTTAATTAATGAGTTATTTGTCAATATGAATATATATTCCTAGTTAATTAATTAGCATTTTATTTTATAGAAAACTTTGACATTTCTTTAGTAATTTTGAAAATGATGGGATAACATCATATTATGGTGAAATCATTGTAACATATACTATGTGTGGAATTATATACAACATATTATCACACAATTACATTGTCATTGTATGAATATAATATAAAATAAACCACTAATATTTGGATATCTCCTACATTTCGTTATAAAAACCACGATCCAATAAGAATGTGTCAAGTTATCATAAATAGTAAATATGATTGAATATTTGACTTTTATGATTTTTGGGAAATTGGGAGTGTGTTTTTATAAAGTTGAAAATTCTGAGAATTAATTTTTTACCATTAGATCTAGTGTAAGATGTACTATTCTTAAGCTCAAATTAATGTTCTACTGCTTCAAGATAATTTACTTACTTTAGTTATCTTCACAAGAAACATAATATATTGGTTCGTGAATGAGTGTCCACATCAAATTCATTCATGAAAATGTTAACATGGTTCTGGTTGTTGATATTGCTGTTGTTTATATTGAATTAGGGATATGATTCTTCTTGAGATAGTCATATTGGTCTAGTCTTACATTTTTTTTTTCTTAAAAAATATTTTTATATTACAGTATAAATTATTTATTATAAATCTAAAATACAAATTATATATTTAAAATGGTTATATATTGCAAAATTTAATTAGAAAATATTTCAATTACATAAAATATTAGAAACTAAATATAAACCAGGTGTGTCTGTAATTAAAGGGGATAAAAAACGAAAATTGATTCAAATAATCTATTGGAAATTCAATAATGACGATGTATAACACTACAAGAAAAAAGTCATGTAGAGACCAATTTTTAGCTACTAAATGAAATGATTTCTAATTGTGATCAAAATATTCACCAAATTAAATTTTGGTTGCTAAATAGCTACAAAATATAATTAATGATTGAGTTTAGTGATCAATTAAGTTAAGATAATTGGTATCTAATGTTATTAAATTCAATCATTAGTTATATTTTGTAGTTATTTAACAACCAAACTCTAATTTGGTAGCTATTTTGGTCACAATTAGGCACCATTTTATTTGGTAGCTAAAAATTGGTCTCTAAATAGTTTTTTTTTGTAGTGATAAATGTGTGTAAAGCTACTTTATAAATTGATTTTATAAGATTGAGTGACTTAAAATTTATTACTTAAGATGATTCGTTAGAAATCTCATATTGACTAAAAATAAGATTAATTTATAGTATACATATCTCACATTACCTAATATTAAATCTTATAAAGTTAAGTTTGACTTAAAGTTTATTTTCTAAGATAATATCCAAATTTATCTTAACGAGATTTAATAAATTTATGTGTCATCCAGCCTGTTACTTACGAAATATACATCCTTCAGTCTAAACAAGGTGTATTGGAGTCTCACATGGGGTGTAGGAAGTAAAAAACCAAACACTATTAAGTGAGTATGACAAAGTAACGTCGAATTCTTCCTCCACCTCCATACCTTCTTCTTGCACCTCCATAAAAATATTTAATTCCCAAAATACCCTTGTCAAAATGACCAAAATAACCTTGATTATTCAAATTTGGGAGTTTATGAACTGGATGAGTTTTATGCGGTTGTCATTTTGTTTTGCAAATGACAACCGAATACTAGCTCATTCGGTTTACATTTTGAAGAAACAAGTTACTAAGCTCGCAATGCCAAACAAAAACCATTCTTGGCAACTTCTCAAGCACCGTTATGACAAAACCAATCAAATTGCAAGAACAACAATAAAATGCAACTATGAACTAATATACTTTACTCTTCAGCCGAAAAATTGAGCTTATAACGACAGTACCTATTTGTTTTCCCCATCTCCGCAATCTCCTTCGCCTCTGAAATCATGCCCTCACTCACCAACTTATCCACCACGAGCTACAACAACAACGCGTCAACACGGCACCGGCTATTGAAAATCTCCTTGCACATCTCGATTATGGTCTTCAAATCACCCTTCTTACACAAGAAGGAAACAAGGGTAGAATAAGTGTTCTTATGCGGGTCATAATCAGATTTTGCAATCTCACCAAACCACTTCTTAGTCTTATCCAAATTACCCTCATTCACAAAAGTTTTGATGACAACATTGATGTAAAAGAGGTCACGCTTCACATCCAACTTCTTCATTTCCCTAAAAAGCTCAAGAGCTTCACCTGATTTCTTCTATCCGACTAACCCCACCAACTTAGAACAGTAGCTCCACACATCAAGAGCAACATTTTTGCATCCATTTGCCCCACTCCTTCTCACCACCCATTTGCACCCATTTGCCCTAGTTTCCATCTGGTTCATAAACTTTTAAATTTGAATAATTAAGGTTATTTTGGTTAGTTTATAAGGGTATTGTAGGAATTAAATTTTTTATGGAGGTGCAGGAAGAAATCGTCTAGAGTAACGGGCTGAAAAAGCCCAAGCTCAAAGATAAGGAGAGGCCTGCATAGTAGTGCGTCTCTGGGGAATTTCTTCTGCGTAAAACCCTAACAAAAGTTTGGGCGTCGACCATGAAGCGAGTATGGAGATTGTCTTCAGACGCAACGCGAGTTCAGTTGTTGCTCTTCCATTACCACTTCCATGGACTCTTCAAGCCCAAAGCCATTCCCTCCTTCTCCCCCCCGCTATCTTATCGCAAGCTCAACACGATGTCAAACGTGATCTCTGACCTCATTCCACTGTTCAATGCCAAGCCTTGTTCTTCAAACGTGGAGGATCTCACGAAGAACGTCACGATTCTTAGGAACGAGCTACTTCGGGAATCCTCCGACCCTGTTCGGGTTCGAAGCATTTTGGATGATAATTATGACCTTCTCAATCGCCGTTACCCCGGGCGATATGTGTTCGTCGAACTTATGAATCAATTGAATTCAAATCCTTCTCTTGCTCTTCAGGTTCAATTTTTATCAACTCAATTTGAAACCGGTTTTTTAATTTGGGTTATTAAATTGGACTGTCTTTTTGTTTTTAAAGTTTCTCTCTTTGCATTAGGATCTTGAATGTATTGCTATTTTGGTTTATTTTAGATCAATCCAGTTTTGTTTAGTTAATGGTGGTTCATTGAACCTTTTATTATTACAAAATATAAATGAATATAACCGATTTTAATGGTTTGGATTTTTAATGGGAGTTTGTGAAATTTGAAAGTAACCCTCTTTCTCTTTGGATTGTGTTGGTTAACATTCAGGTGTTTAGTTGGAGAAGGAAAAAATGTAATGCTGAAAACCCTATGGATACTAAAGAGTACTCAAAGGGTATAGCAGCTGCAGGTAAAGCTGGGAATATTCATTTAGCTATTAAGCTCTTTGAGGAGGCTGCTATCCAAGGTCTCAAGACGACCACCACTTACAATGCGCTAATGAGTGTCTTTTTAGTCAATGGTCTTAATGATAGCTGTCGGTCCTTGTTTTGTGATCTGAAGAGGGATCCAACTTGCGATCCTTCTATTGCCACATACAACATTCTCATTTCTAGTTTTGGTAGCTTGATGCTGGTTGATCACATGGAAGCAACCTTCTCTGAGATACGAAAGTTAGACCTTGCAATGAACATCAGCACTTATAATAACTTAATTTCTGGATATATCACAGCTTGGAGGTGGGATGATATGGAAAAGGTGTTTCAAATGTTGAAGTCGAGCTGTGTCTGGCCTAACACGAAGACCTACCTGCTAATGCTTCGTGGGTATGCAAATTCAGGTAATCTGGAAAAGATGGAAGAGATGTATTCCATTGTAAGGGATCATGTAAATGAACATGAAATTCCATTAATCAGATGTATGATATGTGCCTATTGCAGAAGTTCTGATGCGAATAAACTTAAGAAGATAGAATTGCTATTGAAGTTTATTCCTGAAAAGGAGTACAGACCATGGTTAAATGTGGTGCTGATTAAACTCTATGCCAAGGAAGACTGGTTAGAGAAGATGGAGAATGCTATAAATGAGGCATTTGAACATGGAACCTCTATAAGAACCAAGGGTATCATGAGATGCATCGCAGCAACGTATTATCGGTGCAATGCAGTAGAAAAGCTAGAAAATTTTGTGAGACGTGCTGAAATCTCTGGGTGGAGTACCTGCCGCTCCTTATATCATTGTAAACTGGTCATCTATGGGTTACAGAAGCCCCATGAATTGTATCATGTCCTTGAGGAGATGGAAAATGTCAAGCTTGATCGCACGAAGAAAACATTATGGATAATGCACAAAGCTTACACCAGCCGTGGCCAGAGTTCCATGGTTTTAAAAGTACTGGGCCAAATGTTCAAACATGGTTATCAATTTCCTTTGGATGCATTTCCATCATAAAGTATATGTATCCTGAAGTGCGGATTATGCTTCTAATGATATTGTTGATACGGAGTCCAAAAGTGGAACCACAAACTTCTAACCAACTCATAGACCAGTTGTTCCGGGATCTACCATTCAAGTTGTATCTGGAACATTTTTCAGGGTATGCCCTCTCTCCCTCGAAGCTGAATAACAAAACCAATATGGTGAATTGCTTTTTGTAACAAGAAATAAATTGTAGTAACCATTTCTGTTCAAGGAAAAAAAATACATTATTTATATAATGAAAATACCTCAAATGGCAATATAAATATTAAATGGCTGTGAATCACTTAAATTACCTGTGAATTAGTGGGTCAAGAAGTATGTATGGATTTTTTTCCCTCCATTCTTTGCGTGGGCTCAATATTGCAGGTCACATTGCATTTTACTCTGGAAGAGAACGTAGTACACAGATGTTATTGAAATGCTAATATTGCTCCATAGACAAATGGATTATGTAGGTTTTCTCTCTTCATTGTATGATTCGCATTTTCTGCAATGCTCTTTATACACATTCTATACTTTCTTTAGGTCAGTGGTATTAAAAACGGAAATAATTCGGAGTTACACATTACTTGTTGTACTGCCACTTTGAAACCAAGTATATTAGAAAAAGTTTTCTTATACATAGTGTAAATGCTAGTTGAACATGTTTGAAAGAAAAATCTGTTTCATCATTCATGACAAGCATTAACAAAAATCTAATATTTTATTATGCATGGAAGACATAAGCCTCTCTTATTGCTCATTGGCCTTATTGGTGGGTGACCTGCTTAATAACATTGCTCGAGACTATATCATTGAGTTTTGTATCGCACACTCTGGAAAATGCTTGACGGTACGCAGCTGTTTGATTTTTTATTTGTATTTTAATCTGTGTAGATGATTGTTTTGGAAGATATATTGTTTATGGCTGAAGAGATCAAAGCACAAAGTAGAGGAGCTTTTGTTCTTTTGGTTCCATATGCAAAGGAGAGTACTGAAATGAAATTCAGAGCTTTGACCTCAGGGTTAGTTACTTTCAATAATACAGCAGCACCTGAAACCTAAGGCTTAAAGAAGAGCTACAGGTCTGCCCTATTTTGTGACTGGTTGAAACCAGGGCTGCCTCTAAGTGTCCACTAATACCAGTTTGTTGAGCACACTTATATTGGATAGATCTTAGCTTGTAGTCGAAATGTGTAAGTTAGAAAGGTAAATTTCTCCCAATTTTCTTTGATGTCAGTTGGAACAGATTTTATTGTCATCTACCGATTATTTCTGATCAATTGACTTCGTATGAGTCTCTATTTTTGGATATTGACTTTGCCTAGCCTTTAGTGGTGGTGCATCTTGCAACGTACTTGGAGCATGTTTCATCAACAGTTTTGGTGTTTTTCCTGATCTCTGCATGGTGAGTGTTTTTAAATATACAATCAATAGGGTTTTTAATACTTGTATTGATTCAGCCGTTGTACTTTATATCTTATAAAAGGAAATATTTCAAATAAAATCCAAAAAACGTTTATCAAATATATGAAAAGTGAGAATTAAGAAGTATTAATATAAAAAGCAAAGGGGTATACGAGGTATTGTGATAATCTTATTGCGTCATTGTTACAAGAGTTTTCAATATCTATTTTTAGTCCTTATTCCTTATCGTACGTAAAGGGGTAATTTTAATGTAATGGTTAAATTAAGCCATTTACATAAAATCCTTGTTGAATTCCTCAATTGGTAAGTATTTTATATTATTTTTACTATTCTGTTTTTGGTTGTTTTTTAATGAATAAATCTGCTTCAGCATAATATAGCTTTATATATATATATATATATATATATTTTGGTCCTTGAAGCATGCCCACACTAGTGCTGTCATTTTAGAACGGTTCACTCAAATCGAACTAAATTTGAAAATTTATTTGTTAGAATCAAACTGTGTTTTAGTTCGACGAACTGTATTCTAATACAATTCACCCAATATGAGTTAAATTAGAATAGGGTTTGGTTGATTTTAATCGGTTCTCAGTTTCATAAACTTGTTTTAATGTTTTGAAGCAACTTTATTCCTTTATCTGTTTTGCTTTTGTGCTGTGAACTTACTCAAATTTGTATTTTAATTGAATTAGTATTCACTGAATTGAATTGTTTGAACTCAACTAAAAGTGCGATTGGATGTGGAACAGGTTTTTCAATTTTAAAAGGCATCTTATGCCAATAAACTATCATTAGCACATTTATGAGCTACTCTAAAATGTAATTGTATCGAACATTTATAATTTAAATTTAATAAGCTAGTTTAATAGTTAAAAAGGTCAATTTAACGACTACTAATTAACTTTCAATTATCAAATAATTTTCATTTAATTGTGTGAAGTATAGTAAAAAAGAATGCAAGGGTAAACTGCTTCGATTCTTCTTATTTTATACTTAACATGAATTTTTGGATTAAATAAATGCAAATTAAAATTAATAATTTTGGTATATATAGCTGGGATTATATTTAAACCGTAATTTTTGATATATTATCTATATCATTATATAAAATAAACACGGTAAATATGTAGTGGTATCTTTAATTTGAAAATTTTATTCTTTAATAAAAATTAAAGGGGGTATAACTTTTTTGTAACTACGCCAAATATAAGTGTCTAACTTCTATGCCTAATATAAGTGGTCTAACTTCCCCACTTAAAACAATATAAACATACATTTTTTTAATTTTTAGAATTATATTTTTTAAGAATATATTATTTAAAAAAATGCAGATATACAACAAAGAGAGCTCATGTTTTGTATATTATTTTACTTAAAATATTTGATGAAATAAATACTTGTAATGCAAATTAATAAAATAAATACCTGTAATGCAAAATAATAAAATAGATATTAACTACTGCATTTTGACCGTTTATTCTATATAACAGATTAAGAAAGACAATAACATATTTTTCATTTATTAAAATTCAAATTCATAATTGAATAATATACTTTTAACTCTTGATTGTGTGTTGCTCACAAGAAAAAAAATATATATTATTCAGTCTCGTTCGTACACTTGGTTTATGTTACAGTCGAACCAAAAAATATTGGCTTATGTAAATATGAAAATGAGTTAAAAAAATACAAAACATATAAATATATATATAAACTAAAGAATTATAGATACAATATTCTCAAGAAGTAAAATTTAAATCTAATTCAATCTTTATTCTTTTTCGCTCATTTTTATTTATTTTTTTATTTTTATAACATATATTTAATATAATATCTTTTGTTAGATACAACTATTGTCTTCTAAAAATATAACAAATGTCACGAATCTGAAAATTGACCAATTATATTTTTTTCTCAAATTTGCAAGAGAGCAGAGACACATTTAACCATTAACATAGTTATTTCAATTTAGGTAGACATCCATGACCAAGAAAATACCCGAGCTTCTCCAACTTGTGTTTCATGCAAAAGATATTAATATTATTGACAATAACAATTTCCGTTATAAAGCATAGGTTATAAAATAAGTGTATTATTTTGTATAGCCAAACTCCAATAGGGTCTTTTCTGTTGTAAGAGAGTATGAAACATACTCTAATTTTTATTTCATAAAAAAAAAATCCGTTTTTACTTAATAACAAGACATTGTTTTAAAAAAAAAAAAAAAAGGCAAATGTTGTTAAGAAAGTTAGTGTTTTGTTTATATCTTGCCCCTTAAGAATCGTGCTCATCAATTAGGAGATGTCATTGACTGCACCCAAATATATTTATTATGGGAACAAAAGAAAAAGAAAAGAAAAAACTGAAGAAGATAGAAAACTACCCTGAAGGCTATGGATAAGTATTACAGTATTGTGCCTGGGAGTTAATTTGGTTTCGCTTGGTCCACCTCACCTACAACTACAATCACTCAAAGCCTATAAGTAGTATTATTATTATATTGGGAGTATTTTGTTTTATCATTGTCGTCCAAAGCTCATTAATAATATTTACGAAGTTCGTGTCACATTTCCAAAGTCACATTTTGAAAATGTTAATGAGAAGATTCCATGTGCCTAAGCTGTTCAAAGCCTATAGCTTTTTTTAATAACAATTGCTTTAGCACCAATATTGACCCTAACTCTTGGTGGAGCAACTAAGACTTGTACACACAACACAACATTTGAAATTATCTATATCTTCTCCAGTTGTCCAATGCATACCATTCGGATCCCATCTTAGGACTATACAAAAACTACTTTTGACTTTTGAGAACACTAGACACATGTCATCATCAAATTCCTCTTCTGCACAATCCATTCTTCACACTCAATCACAAGATAACTGGATTTTGATTTCTCCCTTGAGAATTATAGTTTATAGACCTTTTCAAATCAGCACAAGTGCACAATGAATGGGTTAAAAATGCACGATTAAATGGTTCTTTTACCCTGCAGAAAATGATCTTAGACTAAATTAATTCTATCTGAGTTGGCTTGGTTCTCTTTTGGCACCTTTATTCTCCTTAAAAAACCTTTTAAGCTCATATTTTAAGAAAATAATTTGCCTATTGATTGAACTTGGAGACACAATTGGTACTATGAGATTTAGTATAACTAAATAAAATTGGACACTAATGACACACACCTGAATAGAAGAATCATCATAATATTGCAAACACGCAAACTACAAGCAATGACTGGTTATTTTTTATATTGTATTAAAAAGCAAGGGACCGACCAAACAAATGAAGTTTTGTGTCCTTAATCCCCCAATAAAGAAAACTGGTTTGTTGACAATGACTCCTCCTGTCGTCGTATTTGGGAATATTTTCAGGACATAAACAGCTAATTTACTAAGGACAATTGACAATAAGACATGGATTAAGCAAGATAATCTGGTGAAAACCAAACCTTAATTCTATAATGCTATCTCTCTCTCTCTATGTTTACATATTATATGGCAGAAGAAAGTCCATAAAAGACAGGGTTCAATGTCATTGTCCAAGCTTAGCTGTTCCCTACCACTTAGTGAGCATTAAACACTTTAAAGCAATCCCAACAGGGTTAATTTTTTTAATTTGGACTTTTTGGTTTCGTGGGTTCCGAAAAGTGGTCCCTAAGAATACATCCAAAAATCCCAACCACTAAAAAAATGGGTTCCCCCCGTCAAAACAATGCCAAATTCCCGTATTTGCTGTTTTCCCAAGCTCCAAACAGACCTGATAGAACAGGCAATAAGGAGATGACAAGAATTCATCAGACTGATGTTGAAAGATAAGAAATTTAATGATTCAAACTCCTGCCAATCATTCTTCGCGTGAAAGCTTTTCTTGTCCTTTTGGTGGATGGCGTTAGCCTTCACGCTCTTACAATTGTAGAACAAAACAACACTTCTCGCCTCTTCCCTCTCCTCAACTTCACTTGCACGTTTCATCACATTCTTCCTGTCAACCACGTCATTAACAAAACGCAAAAACTCTCCTTTCCCACCTTCACATTTAGCATCAACTTTTTCGGACGAATCATATTTTTCGAACCTAACGAGAATGGATTATTCAATGAACACATAGAGGACCAAAAGCAGAGAATATATCGTATGTTTCATCCTTTCTACCACTGGGGCACTACTCCTACCTTTTACCTCTATTATACTGTTGCTTATGATTCAGATGCTAAACATCATCACCTTACTTTTATATTTTCCAAACCCCCAACGCCAAAATTTAACACAATGCCCTTTTATAACAGACAAAACTCAAAAGTCTTAACTTTACTTTTCTAGTCAAATGGACACGCCCTCTCAAATTCATTTGTGTCGCATTATCACAGGCTTACTCCCCCCTTCCTTTTCCATTCTTTCTTTTGCTTCTTTTCATTCTATTTTATTTTTTCTAATATCCCTTCCATTTGGAAAGCTATGCATCTCAGTGACATACATCTCCAATAACTCAATACAAACAACATATGTGACACGATAAATTGAAACTGCTTTATTGAACCATACCACGATTCAAGAGGATCAAGTATGACACTGGAAAAGGAGAATTCCAACTAAAATGCAAAACCAAACATCCAAGGCTTTTCATATAACATTGGTATACTACATATAACATACAGATTCATATAACAGGCTGGGACATTCTCCAGTTCACATTCAGTAATTAGTGCTACAAGAGGAAAACATTCTCTTAATCAAACAAAGCGAACCAATCCTCATCTTCTATCTCCCCTCCTGCTAACAAACTCAAAACGTTAAAAGGGGGTGAGGCGTTGTATACGGTGGTTCCACCAAACCCCCCGAATGAACCGAGTTCTGGTACTGCCAGAGTTGGTGCTACCTTCCAAAACCAACGAACAGAGAACAGAAAGCAGTTGTCCGCGGGTCACAGAACTCTCAAATTGACCACCATAGATGTTATGACGATAATAACTAATGCTACACAATTTTATAACTACACACACTTACTACGAAGTAGAGAAAGAAAAAGATACAAAAGTGGGAAAAAGAAAAGAAGAGAGAACCCAAGTAAAATGTCAAGCTTTAGCTATGTATGCCTCCTGTAGGTAAGGTAAGGTTAAGTAGTAGTAGTCTTAGCACTAGTAGAGTATATTAACAGTCAGAATGCACGAAGTTGTTGATTTCCCTCATGAGGCAGTAGAAATGTTCATTGTTTGGCAAGAAGTAGAAGCCAATAGTGGCATCCTTGAGATAAAGAAGTTTAACCTCTTGTCCAGAATCCTCAAGGCCTTTTGCGTATGCCAATTGCCAATCCTGCAGAAGATCCAAACCAGCCACGCAAACAAGACTTTTGGGGAACCTGAGTCCCGCAAGGCTTCTCCCCCTTGGTCCAAAGGGGTTGCAAGCAGGATGGTCTCTGGTCTCTCCTTCAGGCAGAAAAGCCCTCCAATACCAATCACGATCCTTCAACCTCACAAAGTATTTCCCGTCCAATCTCAACTCTGACTCCGTCCTCTTCTCTCCTCCAAACAAAGGGTGAAGAAGAATATTCCCCAGGACCTCAATTTCTTCCTCCGCAGCCTTTACCGCCACATGATGAACAATGTTCCCACCAGAACTGTCCCCTGCCAAGTAGACATGAACCTTGGACTCCCTCCCACTTTGCAGCCACGTTCTTGACTTCACCCACTCTAATGCCGCCCAGCCATCATCGTAGGCGCACGGATACCGATGCTCCGGCGATCTCCGGTAGTTCACAGACACCACAGCAGCCTTGCAAATGCTCACAAGGCGCCGGCAGAAGGTATCGTAGATAGCACTGTTTGCCGAGGAATGCGAGAAGCTTCCCCCGTGAAAGAATATGATTACAGGAACAATTTCCGTAGTGCTCAACGGCCTCTCAAGGTCTCTGATACCCCACTGAGCCTCGTCCCCAGAGGCTGGCAAATACACCCGGTAAAACAAACCAACGTTTCTATCAACATGGTCGATTGAAAACACCCCATCAACAGGAATTGCATTGGCGGGGACCTTTCTATCAAGAAACTCCGCCAACTCACGATTGAAAGTTCCATCGTCACGTCTAAGAAGCTTATAAGACAGCTTGAAATTCGAGATTAACACCCACGTATTCAGCGGAACAACACTCTACACAAAAAACAAAATCAAAACATATTATCAGATTAGCAGCAGTGTCAATGGTGCCCACGAGAGGGACAGAAGGAAAAACAGAGAATCAATTGAAAAACCGGTGCAGGAGAGCGAAAACAAAGCGGTATAGTATAGCAATCCAAGTCAAGCTTTGAACTTGCCAGAACAAGATAAAAAGAGTTACATGGAAGAAATAGAAAAGTACAAAAAAAAAAAAAAAAAAAAAAAAAAAACAAAAATCAGATGATCCAATAGCGGTGTCTCATCTTTCTTAACGAAAACCCCTTTAAGCTGGCAAGCCCAGAGGAGGAATAAAGCAAGAAGCGAAATGGGATGTTCGGAAAGCGAAAAAAAAGAAGTGGATAATAATTTGTAAGATAGAAGGTACGAATGGAAGAGGAGAGAGGAGAGTTACCCTAGATTCATTGAGATTGACTTGGTTACTGCCAGCCATGTCTGGTTGTCTCTCTTGTGTCTCTAAAGTGAATATGGAAAGGGGGAACCCACAGAAAAGACCTATGAAGCAGAAGCAGCAGCAGCAACAACAGTGATCCCCACGGTAAGCGCCCTCTGGTGCACCCTCATAATAACGAAGAAACGAAGAACCGAAGGATGAGAAGAACAGAGTGCACGACGGTGTGTACTACCGCGTACGTACCTTGCTACGTACGCACGTACGTAACAGTGTAAGTCTCTCTCTCAGGTTGGTGGCTCTTGCACTACCAACACCACACAGCAATCGGTCGATTGATCGATCGATTCCTGGTTGAAGGTTTTGCGTAAGAAGGTACACTCGTGTGCATATGACACTGAAGGAACGGAGAGAGAGAGAAGGGTGAAGGATAAGAAGGTGCAGAAGAAGGGAGAGAGAGAGAGAGATAGAGGGAGGAGATGAGAGAGTCAAACGCAAAAGAACGACGGGAATGGACGGAGACGAGAGAGACGACAAAGCGGGCGGCCAAATTAAACTGTTAACATGGGACCCACCATTTTCGTATTTACTTTCCATTTCTTTTTCGCCATTATTTTTTCTCTTTTCTTTATTCTGGATTTTCCTCCCACATCCATTTTCTTTTCCCTATTTTGTCTTTTTCTCCCCTTTCTCTTTTCTCCCACTATTCACCTCTTCACAACTCCGTTTTCCCCTCGTTTACAATATGCCCTTATTACAACCTCATCTTTCCACCACCTTCCGCTGCCAAAACCTAAATCATACACACTCACAAACCCTGGTTCCTCTATATACCTAATCTATTTTTATGACACATCGCTCATATTGAATTTTATAAAGGACAAAGTATGGTGGTAATAAAAGGAAGGATATATTTTGAGGGGTGTAATAATTTTGTTGTAACGAATTGAAGAGACGGGGTTGAGTTTTGTAGGCGAAAAAGTACATTTTCTATAGAGACAGTAGATCTGGAAGGGACTGGAAATAGTCAAAAACAGGGTCTGGCAATAGCCGTACCTAATGAAAAATCTGGGTAGAGAGAAAAGAGAAGAAGAAGGGCACAAGTGAAACGGAAGAAGGAGACAAAAGAGTTTCCCAGCGTGCGGCCGACGCCAAGGCACGTGGCGACAAAGGGCTCCCTCTCCACGCTTTTGCCAAACACACCCTCTAACCAAATTCCCCAAACTACCCTCCCCGTCACTGCCAAATCCCACCACTGCCACTCACCCCTCACACGTCTTTTGTCCACTAGCACCTCCCTGGCTCGCGCATGACGCCATCTTTTTTGTCGTCCTTTCTTTTCGAAATTATTTATTTATTATTATTATTATTATTTGAGTTTAAAATGTAGTGGTAATATCGGTGAAGGAAATAGTAGAAAGTTAAGAGGGTTTTGGATTTTTGTCGTATTGAGTGAAACCGAGGCGGTTCCGTTGTTTTTTATCTCTATCTATGTATCTATCTCTCATACAAGTGGCGTACTGACGTTGCTCTTGGCTGCGGGGTGGGTCCCGCTTCCCAAGTCTTTATTCTCAAAACGAGTTTGATACGATGAGGAAATTGCCCTTTCCATGTGGGACACGCTTCGAGGAGACCTTCTCATCCCGCCAGAGGCTTTCCTTCCCCGACACGTGTCCATCTCCTTTCTTTCTCCTTCTTCCCATTAATCACATTTTCAAGCACATATATGTGTATATATCTACAAACACAAAACAGTTACACCACTATGCATGGTGAGAATGGGATTCAATTCAACTTCCACAAACATATAGAGAGAGAGGCATGGAGTTTTGACTTTGGACCATTTCATCTTCCTCCTGCTGCTCCTGCTAAAGGAGGATTCATTCTCTTTCTCAACACATTTTCTTGTTTCTTTTCCCTATTTTTCATTATATCATCACTTGCTTACATTTGGAAGCCCCACTTATCTTTTTCCATTCACTCGCACAAATAAAAGGGTCTTGTCTATTTTTTGTTATTATTTTTTTTTTTGTCTTTTGCATCTTTATACTATACATATTTTTTTTTTCTCATTCGCTTTATATGTAAACAATATTATTATTGATTTTTTTCATTACTTTTTACTCCTGTAAAATATAGACTTTAAATTTAACCCCATAGAAGTTTATAGAAATATAATATTTTTCGACTTTATATTTATAATTTCTTCTATTTAGTTACAACAGAAATATTCCGATTATAAATACATTCATTAAAAATACCAAATTGGATTTTAATCATCCTTATCGGGGTGGCCTACTGCATCCACTAGAAGGCTTATCATTTTTCATGCTGCTTTATTCTTCTCTCAATGGACAAAATGAATCACCATTCTAGAATCTATGGCGGCAGCACTTTTTTGCATATACCTTTCAAAAATTATCTCATTATATTTCTTTTATACAAAATCGTATCATAATTATCGTTGTATGATCTTAAAGGGACCTTCTTGATGATTAAGCTCGATATGTCAATCTCCTAGGTCTTTAGTCTTCAGATAACAAGGAAGGAAGATATCTCCATACGGTTCTTAGTTGTTTAAGTAATTCGGTAGTTAAAGTATTAAGAATTAGTTTGGAAAATTATTCTTTTATTTGAGCATTTATTTTATTTAAAAAAGTTGAAAATATTATTAATATAGGCCTAGTATGTCTTTTTTCTCAATTTTTCAAACTATTGTTGTTAATACGGATGGATTTAACAGATGGATTAATTATAACAATCTTTTACTTTTAATTTTAATTTTAGAAAGTCGACATGTATTGGTAAATTGTTTTGATGGGTACATGTAAACTTGTATGCTTTGCATACAATACAATAATTATGCTCCTAAATAGTTTAATTATATATATTTTGAAAAATATACGCTTTTTAATAGTAAAAAATAAAATTTTGGAAAATCTAGAACTCCAACTTTTGGCCATCACATCTCTTATATCATTTTGAGCAATTTTTATTTTTAATACATTTCAATTCGAGCTCTTTATCAAAAGTTATGAACATTTAAAGTTTTTTCTCTATAGATTTTGACAACTCAAAATCTATAATAAATCTATATAATGTAAGAACTCCATTATCAGACATATACTAAAAGAAGTAACTACTAAAATATTTGGATCAAAAATAAATTTTTAACTATTTTAATCAATTTTACAAAATTGTCAACATGTTGCAAAGAGAGACAAGGCGTAGAGGTAGAACAAAGCGGTGTTCATAGTAGAGATAGACTCACACCTCAAGTAAAGTCGTTGTTATAACATCTTTAATAATTTGCGACATCAACGTAAAAACAAGTTAAACAAATCATACATTGAAAATGTGAAACTAAACAAAGAGGACTAAGGCTAACGAAGGAACCAAAATGTGGATGAAAACAATAAGAACAAGAAGGAGAGACTCAATACAAGCAGCAGAAATTCAACAGCACGAGAGAGACGAATAACAAAAGTAATGAAAATGTTAGGTTAAAAAAATACACCTATTACATAGATTGTTAAAATAACCGGCATAAGTTTTTTAATTGGAGTATGCAACGCCAATTTCTATATTGGCTGAAACTCATAACCGATGTAAAAAGTTACTTTATTATATTAGTTGGAGGAGCAACTTATGTAATAAGTGATGTGCGTAATTATTTTTTGAATTCTTTTTTGGGGCTTTTGCTGGGCTACTTTCTACATCGGTTGTTTCTAACAACCGATGTAGAATGAGTCATAGGTTACCCCTTAACCAATGAAATATGTTTTTATTTATTTATAAAATTCATTGCGTGTTTTTGTTTATATCATGTTATAATCGAGATCATACACATGCTAAGATAATACCAAGATATTGTCGAGTAGGTACCTAAAACCAACTAATAAGCCTAGGCATAATTAATCATCTTAAGACTATTTGTATTGTCTAGAAGGTGGTGATATCACTATGAACAACACATTTAGATGTCACTATTAATCGTTCACTCAAATGTCTATAAATACCATATCACCATCTAATGAAAGGTATATTTTAATATTAACTCTCAAATTCTTTGAATATTAAATACTAACTTGAACCTTAGATAACCTTTTGTAATATTCTTCCTGAAAAAAAAAGAAAGATAAAAGCTTTAAAAGAAATTAACGCTCAAATCCAACCAAAATCTAAATATTTGACTTATCTTAATCAAGAATCAAAAGACTTAAAATTAACGTATCATAAATAAATTGAAGTAAGTGGGAGAATCTTGAGCAATTATACTGTTTTGTTTTTCTAAAACATGTTCCAACATTTTTCTTTTATATATATACATTTCATAATTTTGCAGCTTGACCATAAATTTCATCATTATTTTTGAACTTTTAATTTATATAATTTTTTTTCAATAGCATGTTCTTTCTGAATATCCTTTTTGATTTTTTTAATTGTTGGTGTGTAGTTCTTCCATAACAATAAACTTGGTTATTATATTCCTTTTCAAATAAAGATCCAAATGTTTATTACACGTTTTTTTTTTTTTTAAGTTTTGAATATAACCTTCAAATTTATATTAACAATAAATATGAATGTTAATTATTTCAAAATGGAGTCTCACATAATTTATAAATAATAATAAATTTATGATAACATCTAGTATTTATTCACATACTGTTTTTCTTGACATTGATATCATTTTAATAAATAATTTCTCTCTAGTGCTTAATAAATAATTTCTCTCTAGTGATGACTTAGATGACTAAGATGCCACATTGAAGTTTTGTTGGATGTGATAAAAAAATAAGGAAAATCAAACAATGAATACAAGATCTTCTTAGTCTTGTTTTAGGAGTAAAAGAAAATATAAAGAAATAAACAAAAATTTAATACACTTGATCACACAATACATTGTAAGAAAAAAATAAGAGAAAGAGATGAGAGAAGGTGAAGAAAATAATTGAAAGAGAAAACAGAAGTTAAAGATAATCATGAACATTCTTGCTCATATACTAACTTTTTGTAAGTTTTTGAGGATTATTTTTAAAGGAATTAGATGCTTAGCCTTTATAGGAATCATGCAATCATATAGAGAATAACATATGGACCTCAATATTGACATCTAGTGTATCTCTAAACCTTGTGATTTTGTTCACTGCATCATGATAATAAAAGAATACATATGTTATTTTTGATATGTATAGTATTTTTTTTTAATATGGAAATGTTAAGTCCGTGAAATTTAAGATGGATACTATAATGTAGAATCGATCCATCATGATAAACATTCATTTTGTGTGTTGATTATAAGAAACTTGGTAGTTAAATTGGATATAATATTCATAAATCCAGATTTTCTTTACTTGAATTGAAAATAAAATTTATTTCTCATTATTTTCTTGGAATTGACTTATTTTTAAAACTTATCACAAACCATTTAACTGCTGTATGATGTTTTCTATATATTGATATTTGTTCCCTTAAAAAAATCTACACTCACATTATGAAGAGAACTTTTTCTTTTATATAGTATACATAAATTCTTTTAAATTATTATATTTATGAGTTTAATCAACACTTATGTTTATATATTTAATAAAATGCAAATTTGAGATGATTCCTTATAAGAAAATATGACAAGTTAATACACAATAAAGAATTAATTAAGATTACCTATAAGTTATCCTTAAATATAAATTTTTTAAACTTTCCAAAAATTTAAATGTGAGAAAATATTTTTTGATAATTAATATATTTTTTAAAATTTTTAAAATATTAATTTAATTTGTACTATTGTAATTATTTAAAAATAATAATTAGTTGTATTTTAAAAAATATTATATATTGTTTTATATTTTTATTTGATAACATTTTATGTCTGTTTAAAAACATTTATTCAAAATTTTATGAATTTAGCATTGCTTAATGTCATCTGGTGCTGATTATAATAAAAAAAATTTATTAATCAAATTATTTTAAAAATAGTTATACATTTATGTAATTTACTTCTAAAAATATTACAAAATTAAACTTAACTTGGTACGAAAGAAACCTATATAGGAGTTAGAAGACAAGACAAAAAAAATAAAATTAATATTCATTAAATATCAATAACTCTCACCTAATAACTATATGAAAAATGACATTAACAACAACTTTTAATCACTGTTAAAGTCTGTTTAAAACGTACTACAAAGAAATCTATCTATTTCTTGGTCGGCAAGAAAATTGTATTTACTAATAAGTGCATTTTACATTTTAACTATAAATGATGTGATTTAATTACCAAAATGGTTCCTTCCTAATTAATACGGGAGCTACAAATATCACTGCTAGCTTTCATCCGGAATAATGAAGTGTCCCAATGCATTAATCCTTAATTAATATTTGCTTTCAAGTTATCTGTGATTTAAGATGTTGTTCTAGCAAGAATTTACCGGTAATCATAATAAAAGAGTCTCTTTAATTAAAATAACAAGAGTATAATTAGGAATTGGTTACATAAATGATTAAACAAGAGAGAATTGATTATTTTGAAATAAGAAATGTTTGAAAATAAATTAAAAGAGAAGAATTGTGTGATGGTTTGGTCCCCTAAACTGTCATAAGAAGAAAGGTTTTGAGTTAGCAGTGAGTCAGTGAGTGGGGGAAAGTTGTGAGTTTTGTGGAGGTTTTTCCATGACAGAGGTTGAGGAGTCGAAGGGTGTATTAATTTATAGCTTTGTAATAAAAGAGGAAGCAAATGGGAATTTGGGTAGAGAGTGGATGGTTAGCCAATTATGGGCACAATAAGAGTGTAAGTAGTTTTTAAAGAGTAAAAAAGAGCACAGAAAAAAGCATTAAGAATGAAAACTATAGTGGACAAAGATGCGAGTAGGGGAGGGGAAAAAGTACTTGTGTTCCACCTCAAAGAAGAAAAGGTAAGCATTTTGGCCATTTTACTGCTCAGAAATATTCATTCTATTTTAGAAAGAGGATTTTTTTTCCATTAGGGGAGAAAGGGGAAAGACCACACGCTGAGATGGATCCATGTCCAAAGAGGTAAAATGGTTCAAACGTTGATGTTTGAAGAAGAAAGAAGAGAAAAAAAAATGAAAAAGAAAAGAGGGTAGCGTGCATTTAAGTATTTGGCTGTATCTGTTGTCCTAACATAGAAGCGGTGGATAAGCATGTGCCACACACACACACATTATTCCAAACATATTTGCCGTGTTGTTTACTACTTCCTTGTTTCTTCCTCTGCTTCCTTTTCCTTTTCCTCTTTTTTCGTCTCTCTTTCTCACTCTGCATTCAATGCCCCATTTCCCCATTTGTTTCTTTTTCGCTACTCAACTCTTTTGTTTTTCTCTTCTTTTTTATTCCCCCATTTTAATATTCAAAATCAAAGTTTCTGCGTCGATAACGTGCGGGCCACCTTCCACTTTGGCCTTTTCTGCGTTAGGTCAACAACTAGGAAACCCTTTCGGCCTCTTCTGCCCATTGCCTCTATCCCACCAAATGGACAACAATTCATTTCTCTCTCTCTCTCTCTGTTCCTTCCTCACACATTCTATTCTACTCCCACTAATTACAATGCTAATCACCATTAACATTTCGATTATCTTTTCTCTTTCAAACACCCACTTTTTCCCATTTCTGTTTTCCTCTCATTTTGGATGACATCATGTTAACAATACAAACCCAACCAAGGTTTTTCTTTAATTTCTTCACCCTCTCTTTCCTTTGTTCAACCTTCACATTACATTACGTACTTCATCAATACTAATAATAATAATATCCTTCTTATATTCTTAACAATTCCCTCGTCAACGATTAAGGATATTGTACCAACTGTTATTAAAACTGTTATTATAATTAATCCTTCGCTTTGTCATGGATAGTGTTGGGACAGGAACCACCATTAATATAGAAATTTAAGATCACTTTTTCCACTATTTTTATACCAAAATTGAAATTTTATAATTCCTGTATTATACTATTAATTGTGAATATAAAACTATACTCACTTCTATCTCTCGTCCTAAGTATTTTAGACCCCTCACTGGAAGCTAAGCTAGCCAAGTATCTTGACCAGCATTAACAATAGCAAGAAATTTAAGAATTGTGTATAAGACTCCAAATTCAAATCTTGTTATCATTATTATATGTTAAAGACTTGAATCCAAAACAGTGATAGAATTATTGGAATGGGTTCTTAATTTAAATGCTCAAGTACCTAGTTAATAAAGATTTGGAGTTCAAATGCTGTGAACCAAAAACTTGGAGTTGGAAAGAGATGTCTGAACAAAAATAGTTAAATATTTAAATTGGTGAATACTCTACACCAATACAATGTAATGAAAAAAATAATAATACATATTTATATTCTGTGGTAATTTAATAATGTTGTAAGAGGGTACAAAGCATTGCCTTTATTTAGGGACCTCTTTAAGTCCACTAGGGCTGCTTTTTATTCATGAAGACGAAGGATACTGCTACATGCAATGAATGCAGGTTTTTTTTGCAGATTAATTCCCCTAACTAATATTCTTAAGATGTTTGTTAAAAAAATTAAAGGCTATTTTATATTAAAGAATATTGGCGTGTATTTATTATTTACGTTGATCTTTATCTAACAATTATTTTATCAATGTTTATAAGACACTCATTGACAATATTATTTGAAACATTAGTAAGAACAATGCTCTTAGATATAAAACAAAGACCCACCGAACTTGGTGCAGTGCATTTAGGTCAATATTCGCCGATTAATTTCAAAGATTCTTCCTTGACCAAAAGTAAAAATTAATCTTCTTTTCTTGTAAAAGTTAGGGGGATGAATCAGTGTTGTTCAATTAAAAATTACAACATGTGTCTAGTAATAGTTTCCACACGTATCAAATAAAGAAAGAGCTTGTAAATGATTTAGCCATAAAAACACCAAGTTTTGGACCGAAATTTTATGATTTGTTACTCTACTAATTGAGAAGAAAATAATTTTTAAGTGGTAGCTTTACTGTTAAAATTTAAGACAGGTTTTGGTCCATGCAATCTTTAGTCATCTGTGTTTATCTTTACAATTTTACTGTATATTTTTCTTCTTTAAAAATAACTATTTTAACAAATTTGAAGTATTTGAAAAAGTTTTTGTGGAATTATATATATGGACTTGCAAAAGTAACTTGTCACTGTTATAATTTTATTTATAGATAACATGACGGGCGCATATTTGTTTCACGAGACTTCTGAAGCATTTCTGAAAATATAAAAATATTTATTGTTACGTTTGTTGCGAAAATAAAACATTCCAAGATATATTTTACTCTTATAGAGGTCACCTTTCTGTATATATTCATATTTTATTTTATTTTCAGATGGAGGGGAAGTTGCATTCCTCTAACTTCACCACAATTTTCATTTAACTTTTTCTTTTTAATTATTTTAAATTTAGAAAGTATTTTTCAAAATAAAAAAAAATATGAACTAAATATATTTTAGATATATCTAGAAATATGATTATAATATTTTTGAAAATGTGGTTCCTTTTGCCGACGTCCCTAAAAGGACACATTCACCTGAAACAAATGTGGTTCCTTTCGTGAACTTGTCAAACGCCATGCTTGTACCATAGTGGGAACAAATTCGGGCCAAGAGAAACAGCTGTTCAAGTTGGACCAACCTCATAATGGGTTTGTGACAAATTCTTCCTGCACCCTAATATCTTATTCCTGCACCCTAATATAAATTTTTAATTCTACAACTGACCCTATCCGGTTCATGTAAGAAAAAAAATAAGAACCGGATAGCACTCCCATCCACTCAAAAAAAAATGACAACAGGATGACACCCCCATCCGGTTGTCATTTCAAAATAAAATGACAACCGGATAGCACCCCATCCGGTTGTCATTTCAAAATAAAATGACAACCGGATGGCACCCCCATCTGGTTGTCATTTAAAAAAAATTCATTTTATTTGGAAATGACAACCGGATGGCATACTCATCCGGTTATCATTTTGATTTTGAAATGACAACCGGATGGGGCTACCATCCGGTTCTCATTTCCAAATCAAAATGAGAACCGGATGGAACCCATCCGGTTCTCATATATCAAATCGGAAAATTGTTCTGTTCGTCGACGACAACGCCTAAACCCCAAATTAACTAATCTAATCAGCAATATCACTTATTAATTGCTAATAAACACCAAAAATTACTTACTTATTGCTTGTTTTAAGGATTAATCAAAGATTTGGAAATAGATGTTAAAATAAAATCCGGATGGAATGCCATCCGGTTTTCTTTTTTTTACGTTATGAACCGGATGGGTATGTTCGGGTATTTATGGAATTAAAATATTTGTATTAGGGTGCAGGAAGCGTGTATTAGGGTGCAGGAAGAATTTGTCTGGGTTTGTTTTGGGACAAATCCAATTCATATTGGGCTTGGCCCAAAATAATACGCTGAGAAGGTGGAAGCCCGAAACGACCTAAGACAGACACGAACACAAATCTGTGGGTGCGATAGTTGAACGCACAGAAACTTGCAAGAGTGAAGCAGTGAACCATTGTTACCCAGGTACGTTCTGCAAACAAACAAATCCACTGTTGTTCTTTGCCTTTTTTGTACTTCCATGAAGGATGCTTTATTTACAGATTTTTAGTTCTCCAACATATGCAAAGATCTTATGTGAGAAAATCTGCTTTTATTTTATATACTATGAATGAGATGTTTGGGATTCATTGGGTTTAGTCAGTGTTCTCTGACTAGCATGATGGTTTTGTAATATATTTCATTTTATATTATGTCATGTTATGCCTTAGTGCTTGGGATGAAGTACTTTAGTTTTAATGTTGTGGCAAAGATCAGGTTTAGTCGTAGTCTCGGTCTACCATGATAATCTTTGGAAGATATTCGCTTATTAAGAATTAGAAACATTATGACATTGATGAATAACCTTGACTCCGAAATTTTCACGATGGTCTGTGTTTAATTGTTTTTCTAGTACTAATGAAGAATTGACCTTGTATTTCTGTCTGCAACTCTAAATTTGAAGGAAACTGTTCACTTTTAATCATTCATGAATAACCTTGTGTTTTCTTTTAAATATACTGGACAATACGCTAGCATAAATTTGATGTAATTTGAACTTGTAAGTTCAAATTTTCTCTCTCTATCTCTCTTTTCAATCCTGGCGAGGCCTTAGTTAATATTTGAGTGGCATAACTTGAACAATTACTAAGGGTTAAAATTAAGGATGATTTAATGTTAATGTCGCATTCACGAAGTAGCAAATTTAGATTTAAGCAAGAAGAAGATAAGCAGCATATAAATAGAACTGTGTACGATGGCCTTATCTCACATGGATCATACAACTCTATTGAGTTCAGTCAATGACCGAATTTTCAAGGATATCATCCATGATGTAATAACCCTTTTGAATAATTTCCTATTTGCATATTGGTCCTTCTATCCTTTTTTACCGGGTTAGAAGCGATGCAATTTACTATCCCAATTGGTGTAGTGGTCTTTTTTGCAAAATGTTTATATCACCTTAACTAATTTTTGGTTTTTCCCAACTGGTGTCACACTAATGTCTCCTCATATACAATTATTCATTAGTCTCATTCACAAATAGCATGCATTTAGGGGTGATCTTTTGTATGTCCTTGGTAGTACATTCAAGACTAGATTACACAAGGACTGAAGGCTGCCCTTGTTGTAAAATCATCGTTTTAGAACAGTTCTCACAAATTTAGAAGATCAGATGTAAATCCAGTGTAGTTTGCTGATACAGAAAAAGGATTAGAAGAAACTCTACAAGACAACTAATAGAAGAACATAATATTGCAAATTCATTGGATCGGAAGGGATATTTGTGAAGGTCAGCAGAAAAATTTTGTTGTGAAGTAGAGAGCCAAATCACCTAAGTCAGAATCCTGATTAAATTCCATGGAAGAAGAGCATCAATATTCTGAAAGTAGTGAAGAAATACAGACCCAGAAACCGGATGGAGAAGATCAACAGTTGCAGCATCAATACCAACTACCTGGAGCTGAAGAGAAACTAGTGTTGCAATTTATGGATTCAGTGGATAACTATCTATCTCTCTTCGATACAGTGTCCTCCACTCTTCGACAGGTAAAAGCAAAACCCATTTAATACAAGAAATTGGTAGCATCTTTTGATATGTATACTTTTCTGGTTTACGAATTGCTTGAATTTAATTTTCTGACCTGTCATTCTGATAGAGAAAATGTTACTAATAGAAGGTTACTTTGTTCAACTATTTTATGATCAAATGGAGAGTTGAGTTTTGATTCAGCTAGTAACTCTAGTTGAACCCCTAATTTGGCAACTAAAAGTTTTCTTAGATATAGTAAGTGTTCTTTCCTTTTAGTAACCATTTATAATATTTTACCAGGGATGGTTTGACTTAGCAAGTGCTCGACATTCCATGGGTGCTGCTCGCATTAATAGTTCTTTATTGGACCTGAAATTCCATCCAGCTGCCACAACATTGAAGATAACCAACTATGATGGTAAAAATTTTATACTAAAGGAAATGGTTGCGAGTTGTGACTGCTTGATTCTACTTGTGTCATTTTCTCACCCTAGTGTGCTAGCATGCTTTCACTTTCATTTCTATAAAGCCTTTCTGTAACATGTTCTTTTTATCAATTTATATGGAATCTCTGTTTTAATATCTCAACAGGTACACAACCATGCTTCATGTTGCGTAAATGGGAATCCTCTGAAGAAAAGAGTGCTCCTGAATTAGAAGATAAGAATGTGCATCCACAAGATAGTAGTAGTGTGAAATCTTCCGGTATGTTTTCCCTCTCCCTATGCATCAAATAATGGTTCTTGTAGTTCATTTGTTATTTGATTCCGCTGCTTAATGCTTTAGTAGCTGTTAGCGTTTCTCATTTTGTTACATGTTTGGTTGTACGAACTGCTGCGGTCATGGCTAATAATTTATCAGGACTTGCAGATAATGCTGACGTAAGTATTCTACAAATGTTAAACTTCCTCTCATTAACATATATTAAGCATTCCAAGTAAATTGAATTTGATCTCTAATGTAGTTGGTATCGTGAAATATGGTGAATAAATCATAGAATTTTCTTAGCAAAACTTCCTGAACTGTCAATTGAGCTACTGTACAAATCTTGTTAGTGTTTTTTATAGATTCAAAAGGAGCGATCCAAGTCCTTATCAGTTTTTGGAGTATTAATTTCCCCAAAGCTTCGAGCCTCGCAGCTGTCATTTGAGAGAGGTGAATAACAGGACTAAAGATCTTAATTCTCCTCACTTTCTTTGCAAAATGTGATTTTAGTCATCTGTCTATATATATTTGTCATCCAGGATATATCACATTCTGTAAATTGAATTTCTTTGCAGCACTAGAGACGCTCATAGAAATAGCTAATATGCGATCGTCATTGTTATATTCTTTTGACCAACTTCAGAAGGTGGAAGATACCAAAGAATGAAAAGTACCAAACAGCTCCTTCTGGTACAGTTATAACCTTATTTGCTTTCTGTTTCTCTTTTATCCTTCTGGTATTGGGTATTTATTTTTTTCTTTCAATTGCATATCAAGACTATAGTATTTTATTTGTATAGACAAGTAGTCAGATATTATTTTAGTAATGTAAATCATGAACAAAGATGAAAACAAATATGTGGCATATATTTGGGTAAAATTATAGTTTAATTTCCCAAGGCTTATGATAATCAAATTTAAAGTTCACTCTTTTTTCATTTGATATGAGATCCTATTGTTTATAGTTAAACAAAATTAGTGTTTTCTATAGGAACTGGATGTGCCAGTTATATAACACCAGGTGCGTTTATTTGAAATGTAAATTTTCGACAGGTCTATATCAAAATGTATTTTCCACAAAAATTGTTAACATTTTCAGTGTCAAACACCATAAGCGTGAAATAAGAAATTACTGCGGTTTGGACAAACTGACATTATCATAAGGGGGTAACTTTATTTAGATTGGGTTATTGATTTAGTAAGAATTTAGCGGAACTCATGAAGATGATAATTTTTTACCCATTTTGTGATTAATTTCTTACACAGGCTGCTGCTGGAATGCATCACATGTGGAAAATCTGATCTCAGTATTGGAAATCCAGCATTGGCTGGTTTTGATGTTCAATTTATTGATGTATCAGAAGACAGTGAACACTTCCCTCATTATGCATATATTTTAATATTGGTTAGTGGTTGGTTACAATTACATGAACATACAAAGATGGAAGGGACACTGGGGATGGGGTTTTATCCAACTAGTACAAACAGTTTTGGACACAACCCTTCTCTGCCATGCTTATGGCCCGAGGTCAATACAACGGGAATGGTCTATTGTTAAATTTTTTTCAGTATGCTGTTTTGAGTTTGATTCTTCATCACGGAAATGGAGAAAATTTTGATATGAAAACTAAATTAGTTTTTGACTGAAAGTTGGAGATATTTTAGGGGAGGAAAAGTGGATTGGGTACAACGGTGTTATCCATCCAACTTGTAAAAAATGAAACGTTAAATGGTTCAATGTAATAGTTTATCGTATAATGTCTTCTGTCTAGTTCATGATAAAGTTACTTAAATTTAAATTCACATATTGTCCGATTGTGAGGACTAACCTTGTCTTGCTCCAAAATATATATAATCTTCACATTTTTTACTATTCCGAAAATATATAATCTTCACATTTTTTACTATTCCGAACATGGGATTAAAATGATTATACAATAGTGAGAAAATAAACATATTTACAAATTGATGATGGGAGCTCATGTTTAAATTGTTAAGGAGCATTGCTGGAACTTTTTATTTTGTTAAGAAACATTTCACAATTTTTCTCATCAAAAACGATAAAGTTGAATACAGGATTAAATATAATGGGACAACAGAATAAGCATCCATAATATAAAATAGTTTTATATGGATATTCAATTATAGACTCTATATAAGTTAGTGTTTTTATTAGAAGGTGTATTTCTAAAATTATATAATAATGTTTTTTTAATGTTGACAATTATTAGGACGAAACTTTTGAATTATCAACATATTTAGTTAAAATTCAATAACATGCATATAATTGTGTCAACCCACGCTTAACAACAACACTAGGTTTTTTTTCTCATCTTGGTGAAATTTTGCATCATAATGTCTAAATGAACATTTTTTTTAGTGGTAGGTCATGTCAATATCATACTATACTATATTAAAGTTTATGACTTTAGTCTAATACGAAGAAAAAAATTTAAAATTATGTTAAAGTGATATGACCTTTTTATAATGAAGTCGTGTTAACTTAGTACTACTTATTCATTTGTCGAATAAAAAAGATTTTGTTCATTTTAAATATTATGATAAAGAATTGCATCACATCAAGATAGATACTATAAAACTAATTTTTCTAGCTTTAAGGCTTTGTTTAGTTGAGGAGTGGATTTGAGGAAATGAATTTGAAAGAATTTGAGTGTATTGTGTGTGCATGTCGATGATAAGGTTGTTTGGATTAATAGATAGATGATAAGATTTGAAGGAATTTGAAATGAATGTTTGTGAAAGCTTGGGAATGATTTAATAGATGTTATAGATTTTTTTTTATTTTTTAATTGATATATTTATGAAATTACTAATTGACCCTTTGGAAAAGGATATTTGGTAATTTCCAACTCACTTACAAGGATTGTTACGTAATTTCTCATTTCATCCATTTAAATCTCTTCACATGAGCGAGGATCATATCCTTCAAATCCATCCTCTTAAGTTAATGCAATCAAACAAACTTCATCCACTACAATCCATCCTTTTGAACAATACATCAACACAAATTGGTTCAAACAAACACAGTGTAAGAAATTATCTAAAATAGTAAAACTTGATAAAGTAAAAGAAACCAAACCAAGTAGGGTGGATAAGATAAGTGTGATACTCTTCACATGCCTCATCTCTACTTCAATCATCTAAACACAGTTTACCATCAAATTACCTAACCTCAAGAGTCATATATACCAAGAATACAAACCGAAACCACCAAGATCCATCATATACACCTTATCTTAAGCTTTCCCAACTCTTTAAGTTCTTCCAAAAACTTCATGAAGAACTGTACATATGAGGCCAGATAGTTTCTAGTTAAAAGAGTTACACTCAGGGACTGTGGTCACAATTAATGGGCATTAAAGACTAAGTAGTTAGCAAGCATATGAGGACAGAATACTACTCGTCCATTGTTTATAATTCTTTTATTTCTATTTCTTTACTCAATGATCCCATTGTTTATAATTCTTTTATTTCCATTTCTTTAATCAATGACTATGGTACGAAGTTGTTAATATATCAAATCAATCATGTCAAAACTATCCTTCAAACTACTATTTATAACATCAAGACTACAGATTAAGGAGGTACGTTTTTTATATCCAAATAGATAAAACTTTGATATCTGAATACTGACTTTAGTATAAGAATGTCTTATGTAGGTGTACTTGTCATATTAAAAACTCATTTAAAGATTAAAGATCAAGACCGAACATCCAACATGGTCTTTCCAATCTCGTGAACAATAACCATTCTATCTTATCTAAAAATCTCTTAAACCAATTTAGGATAGGTTAAACCATCTTTAACATTAAAAGAATCTAAAAACACTCTTCTTACAAATAATATTTGATTTCATCATATCTTACATTTCTAATTTTGTTTTGGACTATTTTTAACATTTTTTAGATTTCTATAAAAGGACTTTACCTCAACTATCCAAAATTCTTCTAAAATGTTCAATAAATAATTCAAAACGATTCTACTTCCTACATAATTTCTGAAGGCTTTAAAACTCTCAACGACCAAATTTAAAGAAGTTAATATTAAAAAATTATAAATTTGATTAAAATCAAATAAAAGACATCTTAAAATTTAATTTAATACAAACATACTATTTTTAATAAAAGAAGTTATTTGTAAAAGAATGTCAAAACATTAATAATCACATTACCAAATAAGTAACATGAATATACTAAAATATAATATTTTTTATTAGATTTTTTTTTAATAATTATAATAAATCCCTATAAATGTTACATTCTTATAATTTTTAATTGTCACAATTTTTTTTATTGTTTTAATATTTTTAAATTTAGCTTTATTAAATTAATTGTTATTTTTTTTCTCATAGGACTTTTACTAAAAGAAATGTGCCTACAACCTGATAATTAAGAGTAGGGAATTCAACCACTTAAAAGAAATTCATCAATATTTCAAAGAACCCTGTCATTGTTGTCCGTGTCGTATTGATATTTGTATACAACTATATTTTTCATATTTTTAACATTTCAGAAGTTTTGGAAACCATTTCCCTATCTGCTTTACTTCTATTTGTATAATTTTCCAAAAAGTTATTTTAAAAAACATATGCCCTCTCTAAAAAGTTTATGATAAGAGTTTTTCTTTTACATAAATAATTTTACATTTCTCCTCTTATTTATGGTGAGAGTTTTCATTTATTATTGAGAAATAAAGATCCATATTTACTACAACTAAAGTATACATTTTCATTTTTTTTTATTTTTCTATTCCTTTGTTCATGCTAAATGCTTATAACTCATGATTTCATTAATTTTCTTCCTTTTGTTACTAAAATCTCAATCCCTATGTAGTTGTTATGTTTGAATCTATAGTGAAAGATTTATTGTTCTTTATCCTAAACACACCTCTTATAATAACTGATGAATGATAATATTAGATATAGATATTAAAGTTTTGTAGTTTTTATTTTCAGTGTTCATCTTTTGTTAGGGTAATTAGTCTTTCTTATGTAAGATTTGATTTGATCGTTTTTTAAGTTAAACTAATAATTTGTACATTGTTGCACTGAATGTATAAGAGTGATTACATGAAAATAACTAATTCTTATACTGAACATTTTAGATTATCAAATTTTCTAATATGATAAATTTATTATTACTACTATTATCAATTTCTGAAATAATTTTAAATAAAATGGGTAATTTAATTATTAATTATAAAATTATCCAATATAAAATTATTGAAAAGTAACCCATAAATATTTTTTTGAATTTTAAAAATTTGAAAAAATTTAAATGAATTCTTTAAACAATTTTTATGGTTTCTTAGACCTTCAATAAGTTTTAAATAAAAGTAAAATATGATATATTTTGTGACAGTTTTTAATTGTCAATATACAATACTTGATCATAAATAAAAGTGAATTTTGTTATAATTTTGAATAGAAAAAAAATACTAAATCAAAACCAAAATAGAATTATACTTGTGACTGTTTTCGTTTGTTGGTATTTTTTTTTCTTTTGTAACATTTACTCAGGTTTAGAATATATTTCATGTGTAGATTTGACAATTATTTTAATTGTTAGAAATTTTATTTAGGTTTTTAATCATTAAAATTTTCAATTTTAACCATTAAAAATATTATGTTTGTTTATTGTATAAAAAAATAAAGGAAAGTAATTACATTAAAAGAAATTGAAAAAAAAAACTCCCTCAAAGTTTAAAGATTTAATTATAAAAAATTACCTAATTAGATATCAACATTTGTACTATAAGACTTACAAGATTGATATGACTTAACAATTAATTAACTACGAGATTCATATGAAAATTATTGGTTTATACAATATTAAAGTTCTTTCTTTCTCAAAATTCATGTGAATGTTCTACCAAAACACTCAGGTTTTTTAAGTACCAAAACACCTGTAAATAAATTTAAAAAATTTCTTAAACATTTACTTCCCTTCCCGCCTAAACTTAAAACTCAAACTACGACGAGTTGCCACGCTGGCGATCCGTGGCAACTCCCTCCACCCAATCACAATAAATGCCCACTCTCTATATAAGCTAAAAACCATAACCAATGTTTTCACAGTTCCAAAACACTATCTCAGTTCCCTCCATAGCACAACAAAATTCAACAGTTTCAACTTCAGTTTCGAATTCAGCGACAATGAGTTCCACCGAGGTTGCAGCAACAACGAAGAAGGGTGGAAGGGGCAAGCCCAAGACCACAAAGTCTGTTTCCCGTTCCTCCAAAGCTGGTCTACAGTTTCCCGTTGGCCGCGTGGCTCGCTACCTCAAAGCTGGTCGCTATGCCCAGCGCGTTGGGTCCGGTTCTCCGGTTTACCTCTCTGCGGTTCTTGAATACCTTGCTGCTGAGGTTCGTTCAATTACTCATGTAACAATAGTTGATTTTTCTTGTCGTGCATTTTTTTTCTGATTTTCTGGGATGTAGGTTTTGGAGCTTGCGGGAAATGCTGCAAGGGACAATAAGAAGAGCAGAATTATTCCGAGGCACATTCAACTCGCGGTGAGGAACGACGAGGAGCTGAGCAAGCTTATGGGGTCTGTTACCATTGCTAGCGGTGGAGTTCTGCCCAAAATTCATCAGAATTTGCTGCCCAAGAAAGCTGGCAAGGGGAAAGGAGAAATTGGATCGGCTAGTCAGGAGTTTTAGATTTTAGGGTTTGATGTTAAATTTTAGAGTCTGTGACTATGGTTATGTAGTTTGGATATATTGAGATTAGGATACAGATTGGATGATGTATAGTCCTTCAGTTTGTGAAAAATAATTACTTGTTTTCTCATTCTATGGTTTGCCATTTTTTCTTGCTAATTCTTCCTTAATTAGGCCCTTTTAGCATTAGAATGGAATAAAAGCTGAACATGTTGCTTAATAATTTTCTGATTAAAATTTATTAAAATGGATAATTTAAAAATTCATTTTTTATGTTTTGTTGTATAAAAATGAAGTAAAGTTTTTGGCTGTGTTTATGTATAAACTTTTAAAGCACACTGAATATACTCTATTCTTCAACATTGTTGTTAGCAGCTTATGAGAAAACCATTTCTTCTTCCCTTCTCTCTATATCAACACCATAAATCTTTATCCTCTGTATCGCATTTGCCAAAGCAAACTAAATGGAACTCCAAAACCAATGTCATAATTATACACCCAACTCTTGTTGTGATGGAATCATGTTCCTCCATGTACCAACTGAAGCAGATTCAAGCGTGCATGACCCTCACTGGCTTAATCACTCACACCTTCCCCCTCAGCAGACTCCTAGCTTTCTGCGCACTCGCCGATGCCGGCGACATCTGCTACGCCCACCGTATTTTCTGCCGTATTCCTCAACCCAACACCTTCATGTGGAACACCATCATCCGAGGATATAACAAGGCCCGAAATCCTGTCATGGCCTTCTCCTTCTTCCTCGACATGCTTCGACAACGGGTTCCATTCGACCCAAGAACCTTTGTCTTCTCTCTCAAGGCCTGCGAACAGTTTTCGATGGCTCCGCAGGGGGAGTCCGTGCATTGTCTTGCTCGGAAAACTGGGTTTGATTCCGAGTTGCTCGTGCGGAATGGGTTGGTGCATTTTTACTCTGTTCGTGGTTGGTTGAACCATGCGCGCGGGGTGTTTGATGAAATGTCTGTTAAGGATGTTGTTACTTGGACCACGATGATTGATGGGTATGGGGCGTGCAACTGTTCTGATGTGGCTATGGAGCTGTTTGGTTTGATGTTGGACGGTGATGTTGAGCCTAATGAGGTGACGCTGATTGCGGTGCTTTCAGCTTGTTCTCATAAGGGTGACCTTGGTATGGGGAAAAGGATTCATGAAATTATGGAGAAGAAGAATGAGAGGTGGGGTTTGAGTTTATACAATGCCTTGTTGGATATGTATGTGAAATGTGGCTGTTTGGTGGCTGCTAGGGAGGTTTTTGACAGAATGGAAAGGAAGGATGTTTTCTCTTGGACAAGCATGGTCAATGGGTATGCTAAATGTGGTGACTTGGAGTCTGCAAGGAGGTTTTTCGAACGAACTCCTCAGAAAAACGTGGTATGCTGGAGTGCGATGATTGCAGGATATTCTCAGAACGACAAACCTAAGGATTCAATAAAATTGTTTCATGAAATGCTTGAGGAAGGTTTTGTTCCGGTGGAGCACACCTTAGTGAGTGTGCTCTCTGCTTGTGGCCAACTGAGTTGCTTTAGTTTGGGTCATTGGATACATCAGTATTTTGTTGACCGAATAAGAATGCCGCTGAGTGTTACTTTGACAAATGCAATTATAGATATGTATGCCAAATGTGGAAGCATAGATGCGGCCGCGGAAGTCTTCAGTGCAATGTCGGAGAGAAACTTGGTTTCCTGGAATTCTATCATTGCAGCTTATGCTGCCAATGGTCGAGCAAAACAAGCTGTTGAAGTTTTTGATAAGATGATATGCATGGGATTTAAACCGGATGATATTACATTTGTAAGTTTATTGACAGCTTGCAGTCATTGTGGCTTAGTTTCTCAAGGTAAGGAATACTTTGACACCATGGAAAGAAACTACGGGATAAAACCCAAAAAGGAACATTATGCTTGCATGATTGATCTACTAGGTAGAACTGGCCTCATAGAAGAAGCTTACAAGTTAATAAAAAACATGCCAATGCAACCTTGTGAGGCTTCTTGGGGTGCCCTTTTAAGTGCTTGTAGAAAGCACGACAATGTTGAACTGGCCACTTTGTCTGCTTCTAATCTTCTAAGCTCGGATCCAGAAGATAGTGGTGTTTATGTGCTTCTGGCAAATATTTGGGCTAATGAGAGAAAATGGGGTGATGTGAGGAGGGTGCGAAGTTTGATGAGAGACAAGGGTGTGAAGAAGATTCCTGGTCATAGCTTAATAGAGATAGATGGTGAATTCAAAGAGTTTTTGGTGGCAGATGAATCACACCCTCAATCTGAGGAGATCTATAGAGTACTGGATGAAATACTTTTGTTATCAAAATTGGAGGACTCGGACCGTGATTGCGAGTTATAAGCTTCAGTTGGGACAAAAATGTCTCTCCATGAAATTCCATTAAAACCCGAAACTCAAAACCTTGTATTGGGAGTAATATACAAGACTTGTAAAGAATTTGATGGTAAAGTGGACGATGAATGTGGAGTTTCCTGCTCTGTCCGGCAATCGCTCGAACTACATAGGAATTGTACTTGTATTGCTATCCTTATGGTGGCTATTTAATGCAGATAATTTTATGTCTATATTCCTGTTCGCATCTGTAGGAACCTTCGACATGCCATTGGGCTTAAACTACGTTTACAATACAAGGGTGAAACTGTTAGCTTCTTATGCGCGCCTAAAATTTAAGCTACAGCAAAGCAATTCTCGAGTTCAGTTCATTAAGGACAACGGGCTTCATTTTGACTCTCAGACTGCTCTTGTCAATTTCTATGCAAATTGTGGTGCTGTGCTATGGATTTTAGCTAAGGAAATCTATGATCACCTTCCATCCAAATAATTGGTTGTCTCAACTTGATGCTTTCGGGGTATGCAAAACTTGGAATGGTTAAAGATTCTTGGTTCATACGTGATCCTATGGTTGAAAATGACTTGTTATGTTGGAGTGTTATGATATCTGGTTACACTGAAAATGACCAGCCTTACTAGGCTCTTCAGTTTGTTCAATAAAATGCAACGACAGAGAATAGTGTCTGATCAGATCATGATGTTCAGTGTCATTTCTGCTCCTCCTGCTGTTGGTGCACTTGTTCAAGCGAAATGAGTTCATACATAAGCCTATAAATTAGGGTTTGGAAGAGTTCTACGACTGTTAATGTTTAGAACATCTAAATAATGTTAATAATCTGCTATGGATTGTCTACAATAAGGTTATATCGATCAAGTGGAGTGCATCTTTTGTCGCCTGGATTCTCAGACTAGAAGCCATCTTTTTAACAAAGGATTTAACCTGGTTGTAGCTATCATTCCTGGTAGGAAGAGTTTACTTGGCTACTGGCTTCGTGCAAGCTCAATTTGCTTCAGATTATCTTTCAGTAATGAGAACTTTCGTTAAGGTAATATTTTTAGAATTAAATTGTTTATATTATAGAAGTTTTGTCAACTGTTGAGTTTGTCAACACCCAATTTCATCCAGACAAATAAAAATTATTTTTGCAAATATTAAAAAAAAATAAAAATAAAAATTAAAACCTTTTAATATGTGTTATTTAGTTTCTTTGTCATTTATAATAAATAATAACTTTGACAAAGTTTGATTAAATAATAATGAAAATAAGATAAAATGAAATTTGTAAAAAATGATAAAATAATAAAAAAAAAAGTTTTGGGTCTGTCTTAAAATAAATTGAATAGTAAAATTAAGTGAGCCCAATTGAATAGAAAGATAAGCCTACTTTACTAAGAGGTTATTAGAAATAAAAAAAAGTTACTGTTTACACCTCCCTTATCTATTAATTGTGCTTGCCACATCAGCCTAAGGTTTACAGAAATATATTGTCCATTCAAGTCCTTATGTAACTTTATTACCTTTTAATTCTTTAATTAGTGCCTGACAAATTTTATTTCTCATAATTAAAGATTCTTGATTAAGAATTACAAATGTGTTTTAACATTTAACTAACAATCATGCTTTTGACATGTAACTAACAATCATGTTTTTGACATTTAACTAATAATCATGCTTGCTTTTGACATTTAACTAGTAATTGTGTTTTTGACATTAATGTTCAGTTGGCTATTCATGTTAAGTGGCTATTAATGTTCATTGACTATTCAATTTTTTTTATTGCAATTTGCCTTTTTTTTCTGAAATGTAACCATATAGTCTTAAACCAAAGAGAGTTAATACAAAGAGGATTAAATAATTGATTCTTAATTATGAGAGTGTTATAGAGGGAGATGAAGGGATTAACAAACAAAATTATAAAGAACTGATTTTATTTTCAAGAGAGGAGGAGAAAAAAAAAAGAAGAAGGAGAGATACAGAGAATACATAGAGATATTTAGAAATTTAGAGAAAAAAAGATACTGGGGAAGAAAAATATTGAAAAATATTATTCGATTCTGTTAAAAAATCTAAGAATCCAGAATAAGGAAAAGAAGAGGCTAAGTTGGGAGTAGGTTAGGGTCTTCCTTTAATTTTGTTCTGGTTCTGCTCATTTTGTCAGATTCTGCTCTTTTCCCTATAATTTTGTCCATATTTTGTTATGTTATATGTTTTCATTTATATTTGTCTGTTACATGTTTTCATTTATATTTGTTGTGTTTTGTTTAACCTGATCTGTCAATGAGTAATTATTTTGCAAACATTGTTAAATTAAGTTTAATGATCACAATAAATTATTATACCTGTTAGATGATTGCCGTTGGCAGCTATTATCTAATTGCTGCATTTTTTGCAGATTCAAAAAGTTAATAATCTCAACTCCATAACACATGATTGAATATAGGATAGCCGAAGTTCCTAATTCGAAAATTTCCACACCTTAGTACCAAAACATAAACTATTCAGAAATAGGAATCCTAAGCAACCAATCCAAAAACAGAACCTAAGGCAAGGAAACCTGTTCCCAATTTAAGAACCCTAACATTAACCACCGCTATCCCTCACGAAACCAAGTAAATAACAAAATCAAAATAATCATTCAAGAAACAAAGTAACTCAAGCATTCGATTATAATCCTTTCTGCCATTGCATATGTTTTAGGTTTCATTATTTATTTTTAATTAATCTCCCTGTTTTTATGTTGTATATGTTTTTTTTTCTATAACATTTTCAAAAATAAAAAAAATATTTAATTAACAGTTTTAATAAAATTTTAACAATAAACAAATATAAATTTTTCTTTAAAAAAACAAGATTAAATGAAATTTGGAAAAATAAGAAATGTCAAACATCATCAATCAATTTTTAAATTTAGAACTACGTGATTCCTGATTTTTCTTTGGAAATACGTAGGACCAAGGTCAATCCTTGTAGGGTTAAAAAATAAAAAATAAAAATTTATCTTTGTTATTATTTTATTTGCTTATTGTTTATTCTTAGTCTACATTTCTTGTAAATATATATTTATTTTTAGTTGTTGTAATCATTATTTTTGGGAAAAATAACATTTTGTAAAACCGCACTTATTTTTATTTATTTAATTAAAGGTATCGTCTTACGAAGGTCGTTGTAGGGGTGCTGACACCTTCCCCATACGTAATCGACTCCCGAATCTTGAATCTGGTTCCTAGGCATTTTTTATTTTTCGTTTTTCTATAGTTTTCCCATAATAAGCTATTGTGGCGACTCCATTATCAATTTAAACATTTTTAAGAAATAATTTGTGATCGCCCGTCGTGATCTCGGTTGCCACAGAGTTTACACTCCAATCCAAGGTATTTATTATATATTCATTATTGGTTTTAAATTTAGTTGTTCTGCAATAGTCCCTAAAATTGGTCTAAACAAGTTTTTGTTTAGGTTTTCCACACTTAATCTATGTTAAATGTTTTGAAGATCATGTTCGAGACACTACCAATGCTAAATCTTCATTACTACCTCCATGACCACTACAAGAAAAACTCAATTTATCCACGGATTATTAATCACGGATTATTAACCACAGATCTGTACCCGTAGGTAAATTCAGTATTACTTACGGATTATTACCTACGGATTTAAGTATGTAGATATTATCCACGAACATAGGTTCGTAAATATTACCCACGAACACAGATATGTAAGTATTATCCACGGATATTGGTATGTAGGTATTACCCACAAACTATTTCCGTGGATAATACCTACAGACCTATGTCCGTGGGTAATACCTACGGACCTATGTCTGTGGGTAATACCTACGGACCTATGTCTGTGGGTGATACCTACGGACCTATGTCCGTGGAAAATACCTACGGACCTATGTCCGTGGAAAATACCTACAGACCTATGTCCGTGGAAAATACCTACGGACCTATGTCCGTCGATAATACTTAAAAACTTATATTTATGGATAAAACTACTATTATCTTTTATTAATGATGTGCATATTGATTTATTAATAATAACATTAGTAAAAATGAATATTATTAACAATATTAATATTTTTATTGATATTATTAATATTATAACTAATATTATTGGTATTTTAACACTTTTATTACTATTATTATTATTATTATTATTATTATTATTAAATTTGTATTATTATTATTATTATCATTAATATTATTAATAATATTATCATTATTAATATTAATATTAATAATATTACTAATATTATTGTTTTTATTATTTCTAATATTGTTAGTTATAATATTATTAAAATTATAATTATTGTTATTATCAGTATTATATTTTTTCAAATTATTAATGTTGTTTTTAATATTTTTAAAGTTTTTAGTATTATTAATATTTATACAAAAAAAATTATTAATGTTAGTGATAACATTATTATTATTATTATTATTTATGTTAACATTATTATTATATGTTTTTTAATATATGACTTCTATTTATATTATTTATATTTACATTAATAATATTTTTAATATTATTATATTATTATCAACATTATTTATATTTATATGAAAACAGTTTTAATATTATTAACATTTTTTTATATTATTTTCAGTTATATTAAAAATATTTGTGATATTATTATTATTATTATTATAATATTTATTAATAATATTATCAATAATGTTATTGTTATTAATGTTAACATTAATATTCTTATTTTTAATATTATTATTATTAATAATATTAGTATTTTAAATTTTATTAATTTATTATTGTTATTATGAATTTTATTAATATTTTTTTTATCAATATTATTATTGATATTATTTATATTATTATTAATATTATTATTGATATTATTATTAATATTATTATTAGCATTTTTAATAAAAATCATAGTAATAAAAATAATAATAATTATAATATTATCATATTGATAAATTATCATATTATGTTAAAAATCCCAATAATATCCACACAAACACACTACATGCAGTACCGAAACTTCACCCTGTTGAAGGTCTCATACTTTGAAGAGATTAACATGTTTGGAGTACTAAAATAAAATTATTATTATTTTGCTTGAAGGTATATTCAAATCCAGAATCAATTAAAAGGTGTCAAACTTAACTAGTACTTGGACAAATTATCTCTTTTTTTTTTTTTTTGAAATATATAGATTGAATTCTTTTTATTTACTTATAAGGCAACATCTATAACTAAATTTGTATCTACACTTTTTTTTTTGAAATTTAGAATAAAAATGATTATTTTGTTAAATTAACAGTTTGGCTTCTCCCTTTATTCAATTTTTCGTTATTATGTTTTCAATTCTTAATTTTTTAAATTTAATTTATTCCAATCTTAGTCTTAAATTTTTAATTTTTGTGTTAATTCTATATGGAATCCTAAGAGTTTTATTAGAAGCAAAACTTAAGTACAATTTATATATTATAGATTGAATTGGGGAATCATAATATAAACAACATGCATTGGAAAATGGCTTTGGTTGGAATATATAGAGAAATTATTTGTCTCTACCATAAATGAACGATACTCTGATGATTTTCCAAAACAGTTTTTTTCTCATTTTGGTGTATTTTTCAATTTTAATTCCTAAAATAGATAGAAAAAAATTTATTTACCAAAATGGGAAAATTCTGTCAGCTAGATAAGCATAATTTCAAACTGGTCAAAATAAAAGTGACATGTTGAGGATTTCAATTAATGACATTAATTAAAATTATTTCTCTCTCTTCCATCATTTTTTAATTATTTGATACTATGATCCTTAAGTTTAACAGTTAAGAAAATAAATAATAATAATAATAATAATAATTAACAAAACTATAACATGAATATTAAAAGATATAAATTTATTTTAAATTAAAATAAAATAGCATAATGATAATAATAATAATAAGAATAATTTCATACAAATTCAATTTAAAAAATAATTATTATTATTGAATTCATTTATTATTAATTATTATTATTATTATGTTATTTTATTTTAATTTAAAAATAATAATAATAATTATTAAATTCATATGAATTGTTTTCATTATTATTATCATTATGTTATTTTGTTTTAATTTAAAATAAATTTGTATGTCTTAATTTTTTTATTACAGTTTTATTAATTATTATTATTAATTTTTTGTCAAATGTTAAAGTAACAAACATGGTGCTAAATAATTAAAAAATTATTTGTTAATTATTTTTATATAATGATTATTATTTTTATTATTAATTGTTAAACCTAACAATCATAATATCAAATAATTAAAAAATGATAACAGAAAAAAAAATGATTTTAATTAATGTCATTAATTGAAATTATCATTATGTTACTTTTGTTTTGACCAATTTAAAATTATGCCTAATTGGTAGAATTTACTCATTTTAATAAATAATTTTTTTTTTACCTATTTTAGACAAAATTGAAAAGTACACTAAAATAGTGAAAAAACCTCTTCCTGTATTAGGCTCAATTTTATGAATAAGACTTGTCGATGGGAGGTTCAAGTTTAGATTTTAGTGGTTCTCTAAGCACAAATTGATGGGACTAATGACATGTGGATGGTTTTATGTTGTGCAAGGTGTAATGAGGTTATAAGTGGTTTTGCATTACAGGATGTGACTTCCTTAAATAAGGTTTGTTTGTTGTGGATGTGCTGTTTGAAAGATGTATGAGATCTAGAGAGATTATGAATATGGATTGAAATTTACCAAGCCAATAGTGAAAAAAACTTATTGGTGGTACACTATGCATAACGAATATGATTAGCCCAGCCCAACACCGTAGAAGGTTGGAATGATATGTACAATAGAACTTGTGGGTAACTGAATGTTGCTGTAAAAATGTTATTTGTAAAAATGTTATTAAGTAGTAGATTTTATCTTATTGCTTGTTGTAAGAAGCTATTTTTTAAGAGTTTGATATAACCATTACTAACATATATTTTTATGTATTTTTTTAATATTTTAATACTAATTTAATATATTTCATATTTATTGATTAAAAATAAATTGTTAAGGTTAATGTAAACTTAACTAATAATAATAATAATAGTATTATTATTATTATTATTGAATTCTTGACAATTTAATTTTATTGTAATCTTTTTAAGAAAATTGTGATAATAACAAACATCGGTTAGGTTAGTGTTGTACACACATGTTCACGTTATATTGACATGAATTTTTTAATGTATATTATGCTAACTGAATTTCATCATACTCTTCTTCGTAACATTTTCAGTATCATCAGATGATGTAATAATAATTATTCACTTGTAATTGTAATTAAATCAAAGTTGTAACCACAAATGTTTTGAAAGATAAAAAAAAAAAAAATAGTACCAATGAAACTATATATATTGTAATTACAACAAGTTTTTTTATAGAAAATATATATCTTATATTCATATTAGATCATAAAAAAAAAAATAAAAGAACCACAATACGCTATTAACAACAATTAAATCCTACCTTTATTGTTTGTTTTCAATTTTTTTCCTCACAAAGAGAAGCAAGAAGATACAATGTATTCAAGATTTTCCTATCATGCTTACATTTTGCACACATTAAGAAAAATAATGTTAAAACAAATTAGCTGACAAAACTGATTAAAGAATATCATATAATAACATGTAAATGAATCAAGAAGAAGATGAACACAAATATACACAAATGTTATACAACGTTATAGTATTCATAACCTTTTAAATATTCTTTGTGGGTGAACAAACCTTTGTAATACTTTACCACACAGACAACAAAGTGAGCTTAAACTTCCTCTCTTTAAGAGTTTTATGTTAATAGTTTTGAGATCTTAGTATTAGGAGATATTAAGACATGTAGTGATGAGTGATTTGTATACTTATTATAATAATGAGTTAATTATGTATTCATCCACAATCATTAATTAATTGAAGCTCTCATCAAATTATTTAGTAGATGTTTCCAGAAGAAATAATAGTAGTTATTTGATTATGGTTAAATCAAAGTGGTAGCCACAAATATTTTAAAAGATAAAAAAAAAACATTTTTAGTAACTATGTGGATAAGTATATTGTATTGCAATAAGTTTTATACAGAAAATATATATCATACCATGTTTATATTAAAACATAAAAAAAAAGAAACACAATACATTATTAATTATAATTCAATCTTATATTTACTTTTTGTTTTTAAATTGTTTTCTTATAAAGAGAAGTTTGAAGTTCTAACATATCTAATATTTACTATCATGTTTATAGTTGCTTACGGTCTGCCCACATCAAGGAAAGTAACACTAAAATAATGCAGTTGACAAAATTGATTGAAGAATATCATATCATAACAAACATGATGAAGCAAAGTCCTATATAAATGAATTAAGAAGAAGAAGAACATATATATGCACAAGTGCTACTATATGTTGTTTATAGATGTACGAAACCTTTATAATACTTCTACATATGAAGTAACTTAGTGAGCTTAAACTTTCTATCTTTAAAAGTTTTTTGTTACTATTGTTGAGATCTTAGTCTTGTAGAGAGAGATGAAGATATGATAATCATGATAGATTTATGTATTCATTGTCTTAAGAAGTGATTTATGCACTCATTTGTAATCATTAAATTGATTAATTACCTTAAATAAAGAATTAGATGTAACTCATAAGTTGGAGTAAACTATAAATATATTGCTTGTTGTTGGTTTTATTGATCTAGTGAATAGTCCAATGTAGTTGTTTGTAAAAGTTTTATATAATTTTTTTCTAAAACCAATTGTTCAATCAAACATGTATACTTCTCTTTCATTAACTAAATTAACACTAATACTAAGAATATCTTAATTTCAAAAGTTATACTCATATAAGTTTAAAAGAATTATATTCATCATTGTAAGTTAAACATACGAGCCTTATAAATATTAAAAGAAACATTATGTCATAAGAATAAAAAATATTTTTTTATCTTAAAATATATTTTCAACCAATAATCAAATAGAAAATTATTAAAGTATAAATCTTATAATAATTTTACATTAAATTAAAAGTTATAAAAAAAGTGATGTGACAAAATAAGATATATACAAAAATAATTAAAAATAAGATATATACAAAAATAATTAAAAATAAATGATGAGGTAGAATATAAAGGAGTAAATTAAAACTTAATATAATGCATAATTTTAAATTAAAAGTTTTAAAAATATATATGATGTAATAGAATAAGACATAAAAAGGATAAATTAAAACTTAACCTAACGTGATCATTTTCGCCATCAATATAACGTAAGAAGAATTCAAAAAATTATATAAAATTGGTCCGATTTTGTTCCCTTCATCTTACAACATAAAACTAAAATCGGTTTTTGTTTCAAACTGCGAAAGCAAGAAAGCATATAAGGCTTATATATATATATAAGTATGTATGTATATTATAAATTATATAGCAAACGGTACAGGGATATGAATGTGAGTCTTGAAAAGGAAAAGGTAACAATTATTTTCTAAAAGTCTTATTGAATAGTACAATAATTTCATATTACCATTTGTAGTGTTGAATAATATGAATGGGACATTCTATCTACACACCATAAAAATCTTATATTAATATATAAAACCTTCTCCTCGTGATTACGTCACTCCACACGGAATCCTAATTAACTGATTTTCTCTTCCTAAGAATTGTTTTTATTGAAATTCACATCTTCAAAATTTTTAAACTTTTTATACCTAATATTTAATAAATATATAATTTTTTGAACACACACCATATATGTTTTTTTTTTATATGCACCAATTTTAATATTAATAAAGGTCACGTTCTAAATTAACTGGACTCGTTTTACATTTATTTTAAAATTGTTGTTTGTTACAACTGCCATTTATTTTTGTTGAATTTGTCCCGACATATATTTATAATAAAATAATAAAAGATAGCCTTGTAGAGTTGATATAGATACTTTGTGTAGTATCTTCAAAATTGTGATCACACTAAGCTTTCAAACTTAATTTGCATCATATATTCTTGGAATGACCTCACTTTAGGGATAAGAATGAAGTTTGAGCTACACCTTGTTATCTAATATTTATATTCAACCTAAATTTTGCCACCTACCATTCATTCCATGTACAAAAATTCAACTTTCTTCTGTCACTTGCATAACATTCAAGACATGCTTAGGGAAGTTTGATAAATCACTCACCAACATTTCTCTTTCACTTCATTTTGCTGAAACATTTTTCCAAACTTTATATATTTTTTTTTTGAAAATGATTACTCTTACTAGAAAAGTAAACATTGATTAAGGTTCCAACAAAAATATTATTTAAAATAAATGTAATATTCTATAGGAGACCAGAATGAAGTAAGTGACTCATTGAATGTATATATAATAACATTTAAAAAAAATACTTTTAAAGAATAGTAGTTCTTAAAAACACTTTTGTTAAAAATGGGAGATTAAGATAATCTCTTTTTATAAACTAGACTAATTATATGTTGAATGAAAACGTTTTAAGAACTATTGTTCAATGAAATTTTTTTGAAAAATTTTCTGTAATAATTACATTTTTGTTATTTTTATCACAATATAAATTGTTTATCATAAATATAAAATATATTTTATATGTTAAAAATTATTTATCTATTATAAATTTTAATTATAACAATTTATATAATTATTTATTATAAATTTGAGTTGTGCAAATAAATATTTATCTTCTTTATTGCACAAATGAAATACTAGTTTATAATATAACGTATATTATTAGTTGTATATGTTTTAACTTATCTTTTAAAATATATTAATTTCTACCTTTTAAACTTTACTTGAATCTAAAAATATTCATGCTTTTTAAGAGAAATTAAATACTTTTTTTGTTTTCTCATGACTTTTTGTTTTAACAAGTGCATTGCATATTATAAATATTTATTTTATATAACTAATATTTACATTAACAAAATAATTTTAATGCATAAATTATATTAAACTTAAAACATAATAAATAAATGCTTTAGGCATTTAAATTATATTTTAGATTTAAAAAGTTTATATTGTGATACACGCCTATTTTGACTACTAATATTTTAAAAATAAAATAAAAAAAAGGGTAAATGAAAAGATATAAGATTTTTTTCAAAAAAAAATTCAAAATTATCTCATCAAAGAATAATATTTTATTTTATAAAATAATTATTCTAACTTTAAACATCGGTTTCTAAAAATTGTTTTTCAAAAAAAGAAAGAAAGTAAAAACATTATGTTATCTATAACTATAAATATAAATAATTTTCTTTACACACGTTTTATTTTATTTCTATAATTATCAATAATTTTTTCTCATTTACAATCTTATTTACACTTTTTAAATTATTTATTTTTTCTAACGATATATCATACTACAAATGATTTATTAGTTATCATGTAACTATCATCATTAATACAGAGATATTAGTGATTTTGTTATGAGTTTGTGTTTAGTGACGTTATGATATGAATCTACTCTCAACTTACGTTTGAAATAATTTTCAAATCAAATATTTAAAAATAAAAAAATAGAAACAGTGAGGAAAAAAAGTATTTTTCTTGTAAGTGATTACTTATTTTATTTTCTTGGTAGCTGTTCATGGTTGAATACTCGTTCCTCGTGGACAAGGGTCACATCGAATGCGTTCAACTTGCTAAAGGAACTAGGAGAAAATTATTTGGCAATTTTTACTATTATTTAATTCATTATCTCAATATATAAAAAAAAACATATGTAATTAATTTTTTTAATATAAAATAAAATAATAAATAATACTTAGTTATATATTATAAAAATTAATACATTTTTATAGTAAATCCATTAAGTAAATTTTCTCCTATATAACTTTTATATCAATGTCTTTATTTTTAAGAAATTCTTTTTGACCACAAATCAATCTTCTTAAATTAGTTAAGGTTTATATCTGCTTTTATATTATGAATGAATGTTATATATAGTTGATATAAATTTTTTGATAAATCTTTTTAAGAGATTGTTTAATTTTCTAATTCATACATAAAATTAGATATTTATAAATCATTTAATAACGGTTAGATAACAGATAATATCATATATTTTCATCAAATATTAAAAAGATTTATTTTAAAAAATAAATTTTAAGTTTAACTGAATTTACAAATCCATCTTATAAAATAAGATTTATTTCACTTGTAATATAAATTAATCTTTTATATATAAGATATAACATCTATCTCCCCATGATCATATTTCTAATGTCCACGGTCACTACTTGAAATTTGGTGACCTTTTCAAAATTGAAGATAACAACAACTACTCTTTTTTTTCACAAAGTCAAGTTACGCCCACCTTCAAGATCCTTCTCATGGAGATATTATTAACGTGGTCCCCGTTAATTACTACACATGATTTGGATTTCTGTTTCACTAAACTGAACTGTCCTTGAGTTCAATACCACAGTCAAATGATTCGTAATGTTCCAAAGAATTTTCATACACCATCTTTATATGTCAGACGGTTGTTTTAAAATACCATAACGAATCCTAATATTATCCTGATGTCCAGAGGTGATATTCTTATAAATATGTTTGGTTGGTCTTTAACAATTAAAAAATAACTTTAAAATAAAAGAGAAAAGAATATAATGAAAATAAGTAGTCATTATTAATGGGATTTTCCATTTAAATTATTTTTGAATTTTACTTTTAATCATATTTAACAGTTTGTAACAAGATTTGAAAAAAAGAGCACAAATATAAAAAAGAAAAAAGAAAAAAATTAAAATATAGTAGAGTTGAAAAAGGGAAATAAATTAGCACATAATTGAAAAAAACTCTCACCAAAATCAAATAAAATAACTATCCGTGTTCTACGTTTAGAATATTTCATTTCATATAATAAGATTATTTTTATTATAGTATTTATTAGTAAAAAAGTGGAATAAATGATATATGTCGATGAAAGAAAATGTTAAGATAAGAATTAAAGTATATCGATAAAATTTTTAATAAAAAAGATGAACAAGTTGTAAGTTGAGAAAAACATTAAAGTATGAGTTCATAAAGTCACGATTTAAATATTTAAAAAAATTATCGATAAAGTTTATTATCTCTTTATATTAAGGATGAAAAACATTGAAGGTGAAAAACTTTCAATAAAAAAATTATTAAATAGAAAATTGTTAAAGAGAAAAGTTATTCTATTATTGATGGATATGATTGTTATGTAAAGATATAGAACTATTCTTGTAAAAACAAAAGCGAGTACTCTGCCCATTTATGTCTAATAATTTACGAAGAAGAAAGAAGACGAATTTACGAGTGAAGGATGTTTCAACTTACCCTAAAAATGTAAAGAAATATGTATAAGTTAAAATCACATCAATAAAATGTCATGTCAAAATATTCTATTTTTAATAATTTAAGAAAATATACTCCTTTTTTATGATTATTATTATTTGAATTTCATTCATTATTTCAAGTATTTTTTATATATTTATTTAAAGGAGATGTCACGACAAGAAAAACAAACTAAATTGATATAACATAAATTAGACTTATAAGATTTAAAAAAGTTGTAAGCAAGGCAATACTAAAGTTTTAAAAAAAAGTTAAAAGTAATAAAACAAAACGAAATTAAATACAAAAAAAAAATATTAAATTCATAAATTATTCTTTCTTACGTGGCTTTCATCTTATATATTCAAATTAAAAATCATTAATATTATTAGCCAAAAAAATGCAAGCTTTTATTTCTTTTTTATTTATAAATTTTGTATCGTAAAAAACCATCAAAACAAAATAACTTAAATATAATTTACGGTAAATAATGTATTTAATTATCTTACTTTTTCATAGAATAAACAACAACATATAAAAAAATATAATAAAGTAATAATACGTATAAAAAATTTATAAGACAATGTAATAAACCATAACGTGTATATATCTGGTAGTAACAATACGCTCTATTCCCATAATAATATCACCCAAAAGGTTCATAATTTTGCAACCTCGATTGTAAAACTCATTAAAAGTATTGATATGAAATTCTACAATTACATTATTTAATTTTTATTTCTTTTGCATATTATATTCGAATTGGATAATACTGAATAAGATTACAGATAATAATACTCTTCCACCAGATATTTGAGTAAAATGTCATGAGTTAACTTACACCGGATAATTCCTCGCAATTAATTGTTAAACTTCAAGTCGTGTTTTTTTATTATACCATTTCAAAACATGTGATTTAACGTTTGTCCTCAAAATTTCTACAAGTGACGTTGTTTGAAAAACGTTTAAAGCTACAACTTTTCTTGAGAATTAGCCTAAATGTTGAATAGTCAATTGTTGCTGTTTGGTTGCGTTTATGCCCAAACTGAGTAATTTCCTCCTAAAATGATCAGATAATTGCGAAGTCGTCATGTGGCGAAAAAGAAATTATAATTTGCCACTAACTTTTACATTGTCTTTTCTGTTCATTATTGATTTGACATGGAAAAGCAAAAGAAAAGAATCTTTTCCATAAAAACAAGTTTGAATCCACAAGGCAGAGACTGATCCAATATTATAATCATGTAAGGAGGAATCCATCAATTGAAAGGACCTCTAAGTAAGGTTAGACAGTAAAAACATTATGTTAATTTTGTTGTAATTTTAAGTATTATAGAAGACATATTTTTTTGTTGTCCTAAACCTGAATCCTAAAAGGTAGTTATGAAAGCTTGGATGTTGGACTAAAATCTATTTACCCAATGACCACTTGTTATTGCTTTGCTCCTGTCGATAGTGTCACGTGAGGTTTACCTAACATCAAATAGTTCACATCTCTACTTTGTTATAAATACTGCTCCCATTTGGTGAAGAAGTATCACCAAAACCTACTAATTAGACAACAATCTTTCTAAACCTATTAGCTACCCCATCTCCTTCCATGGCTAATTTCAAAACTCTCTTTGTTCCTCTAATCCTTTCCTTCCTTTTCACTTCCCTAGTTTCTGCTACCTTCTACCAAACTATATCTCCTGATCAGTTACATTCTCGTGAGAAGCTCACACACATTCGATTCTACTTTCATGAACTTATTACAAACGAGAAACCCTCCCTCATCATAATCGACCCTCCAAAGGTTATGGCCAACTCTCCCCTTCCATTTGGGTCCATGGTGGTGATCGAGGACCCATTGACCATTGGACCTGATGTTGAGTCGAGAAAGATAGGAAAAGCTCAAGGGTTTTACCTATCTGCAACCCAAAGGCCTGGTTTGGATTTGGAGATAGTGATGGGGATGACCTTGACATTCCTAGAAGGAGAATTCAATGGCAGTTCTTTGAGTGTGTTAGGGAGGAATGAGATCATAATTCCAGTGAGGGAGTTGCCAATTATTGGTGGCACAGGTGCTTTCCGCTTCGCACGTGGCTTTGTTCTAGCTCGCAGTGTCAAGGTTGATTACCACAAAGGTGATGCCACTGTGGAATACAATGTTTACGTCTACCATTATTCCTCTACCACCTCCACCTCTTCCTCTCATCAACATTTCAACGAGGGACTTCACCTCATGAATGACCCTATTCTTAGCAAAATATAACTTTCAATAGCTGAAAGTTCTATGCCCTTCCTCACTCGTACTTTAGTTGCTAAGCTTAATTTATGTGTTTCAGTTCGTTTTTAAACTTGCAAAATTTGTATTAAAAGTTAGAACTATCTAACTTATTTGATACAATTTTTCGTAAGTTTCAAACTCACTTACACACGTAAATAAGTCAAGTAATTAGACTCCTGTTGAGAATGAATCCAGAGACAAGTTTTCCTAATTCACTCCTTTTGAAACTATGAATAGTTCTGTTGTCCAAGTCTTTGATGTAGTGCAAGTTGCATAGTTAAATAATGCGCCTCTTAAATAATTTTTCTCAACAGATGTTGACCGTTGTGTTTATTATGTAACAGGAGAGAGAAAGAGGGAGAAAAACATATGATTATGAATATATATGAATAATAAAAGAAGTTATTTGAAAGTACTGTATGTGTTTATTTATATATTGGTCTGTTTGTTCAAAGATGGTTTGGCTTCATGTAGTGTGAATTGGTTGCTTGCTTTGTGGAGATCCCTCATAATTTTCTTAACATGTGATTTTAAAATAGAAATAGAGCTCTCTTTATTTTGATAATTAAGAAATGCATAATACACCCATGATAAATGTAGCCGTCCTGATAGGTAGGAAATTTTTTTCTTAATTCAGTTTTACATTAAAAAAATTGAATTTAGAAATCAAATTATTATTTTCTAAAATTATAAAATTAATCATTAATTTAATTAAAGATTAATTTAACGTATGATTATATGATTATTGCATTTAAGTCATAATCGTTTTTGGGTTGAACCTAATAATTGATAAAGCTTTTGAACTTCTATATTTGAAGACTCATCCATTTTTTTTTTATCATGATCGATTTCTTAATCATAATCCATTTTATGTCCTGGACTAGCAACATCATAAACTGTGTTTTCAAATATATTAAGGCAACATCATAAATGATGCTTTCAAATATATTGAGGTGTTCCTCTTTTGTGGTAAAAATCTTAATATATTTGTGAATGAATTCTTTCTTATAAAAGTAAAATTTAACTTCTTTAAAATAGAAAAACTTCAATTTTTTTATAAATTCGTTTCTTAACCCGCATAAGACACAAACTTATATTTAAAAAAAAAAAATCAATCACTGTAACCCCTTCTATTAAACATTAGTTTATTATATATGTAATTTCGATTTTAAAAAAAATTCATATTTTGACATATAATACAATCGTTGAGCATTATTGTGTTACACTTAAATTTAAAAGACCATAAAATTTGAGCCAAACCCAAAGGAATCATTAGAGTTCGAGAATTGAAACACATTAATTGAAAAGTAAGGAAGAATGATGTTTTGATGAATAAAATAGCACGCATGGCTAAATTAGATTTGCTAGTTCAAGAAACCCCCAAAAAATGTGTAATTGTAAGTTAGATATTAGTGACTAAAAATTTAAATCTCTAGTTTGATAGTTAGAAATAGAAAACTTAGTATCTAATTTTATTTTATTTATTAACAAAAATTAATCTTTGAAATAGATTGATTATGACTAAAAAGATTCTTACAATCATATCCTAATTAGACGTCTCTAAATAAATAAATCTTTATATGATTATTAGTCACTAAAAATATAGTTTATTTGACTAGTTATATTTTATTTCTAAACTAGTCAATATTTACTATCTTTAATAGTGTTAGCTCCGTGCTTCCTAGTAACATAAAAGTATCTAGTAATTTAAATTTAGTAACAATAAAATATTTTAACAAAAACTAAGAAATCTTGTTATTTTTTATATTAATAAAATAGTCGAGATTTTTATTATTTTATTTTTCATTTTTATATTACATTAAATATATGTATACACTCTTAATACAAACTTTTATTATATGAATTGATAAAAAAAATTATGATTCTGACAAACCAAAAAACACCCAAAATTAACCGTACGCCGGAAGTTACACCAACTCAGCATGGAGACTTTCACACCTTCACTTGTTGCAAGTTCTCCTATAAGACTGAACTCTGATAGGTTGGCACCTAACTTTTTTTTTTATTTGTTTAACAACCCATAATAATATTATTTTAATATTTTTTTTATATCACTGAATACTATTATGATTCAATTATGTATAATTCTTTTAAAGAAAACCATCACATCAGAGTTGTCAACTCTTACTGTATGAATATATAGTTTTTTTTAAAGAATCAGTCTAAGTAAGAACCAATTAGACAAACTATATAATTAAAAAAAATAAGGGATTGACTCAACCTTGCAACTGGATCGAGCTAGCAAATCTTGGAGGTCTTCAATTAACTATTGAAAATAGTAATAGTGCACATTTATTTTTATTTACAAAATAAATTATAAGACAATATAATAAAAAATACAAATACTGACAATAACTTTTATATTTTCAAATCCAAACTCCACATGGTCTTCCAACCCCGATAGTAAACACAAAATTAAAATATACAATTGTTTATTTTTTTTTATTTTGCACATTATACATATATGGGACTATTATATTCGAATTGGATAATATTGAATCAAATGAGGATAATAATAGTCTTCCACCAAATATTTTGAGTTGTCATACGTTAATCTTACGCTTGGAACACGTAGTACTGCACTGGAAGAGTAAACAGGTTCAGAAACCAACATTCCTCGCAATTAATTGTTATACTTCAAGACACTTTTTTATTATACCAGGAAAAAATACATTTGTCCTTAAAATATCTACAAGTGACGTTGTTTGAATAACGTTTAAAGCTAAAATTTTCCTTGAAAAATATCCGAAATGTTGAATAGTCAATTGTGGTGTTAGGTAAGTCAATAATAAATTGCATTTATGCCGAAACTGATTAATTTCCCTTTTAAAAATATTAAATAACTGCAAGTCTTGATGTAGCAAAAAGAAATTATAAATTGCCACTAACTTTTACGTTGTCTTTTCTGTTCATTATTGCTTTGATATGGAAAAGCAAAAATCTTTTCCTTAAAACCAACTCTGAATCCACCAGGAACCAATGAGAGATTTGATTTAATTATTTAATAGTTATGAAAAATACCTAGAAGTAATGAAATAAAGGAAGAAACTGAATTATCATGAAGAAACTAAATTATAGAAGATTTTATATAAAAAAAAATTATCGTATAACCTAAAAGGTTTAATACAACTGTATATAAAATTTGGAATAAATATTCAACGTAAACATAATTGTACCACCCATAAATGTCTGTGAGACATATGGATAATCATCTCAGATAGATGTGTATCTTAATTTTTACCTATACAATGTTTCTTAGTCTAAGTACTTTATAAATAACACTATATCTCATGAAATATTTTTTTTTATTCAGTCTTTTTACTCATCTATTACACATCACATATTCGGTAAAGAGCTTTCAAATAAAAACAAGCTGATAACAAGCTGATGTGGTGTGTGATGTGACAAGAAAAGAGTTGAGGAGAAGCAATATAAAGAAGGCTAGCTGACATGAGAACTTTGTGTGATAGAAATATTTGTGGTGAATTCTTTTTCTCTCTTTTTTGTCATAACCAATTTTTGTTATGTCATGAATTTTTTTTTCTTCCTGAATCCTTAATTTTGATATTCTCCTTATACACTAGATATTGTATTACTGGAAGTTTGGGACAGCCGCCATGAAAATTCTATTTCCCTTTTTAATTCTCCAATTTGGTGTAATAAATTATTACACTTTTAATTAGTTGCTAATGTTATGAACAATTAATTCCCAAAGGCAATATTTGCATTGAAGTTTATACAACTTATTTCTATTGGGGATTTTATTTTCCTGCATATCACCCCTTCCATTTGGTGCTTCTGAGCCATGTCAATAGGGGAAAACACAAGAATGAAGGTGACAGAACAAAAGGTTGAACGAGCTCATATTATAGAAACCAAGAACTGAAATTTAATACAATTCAGAGTTCAATAGTTCAACTTCTAGATAGGCATCAACATGGTACGAACTCAAATTCAGATTACGAGTCCCACCACCATCAACAACAACATTCTTCAAGGGTGCATTGCGACCTTCCCAAATTTGATGGTAGTGATGCTTTGGGTTGGATTTTCACTTTAGATCAATACTTTGATTTTTGTCGAATTTCGAAGGAAGAATAGATTGGAATCGCAACAATTCGTATGATGGGAATGGCTATACCTCGGTTTCAAATGTCACAATGCATGACACAATTTTGATCATGGAATCAATTGAAGAGAGCAATTGAAATCAAATTTGGCCTTACTCTCTTCAAGTCACCATGAGAATTATTGTTTAAGCACCAACAAGTGACAAAATACTATGCAAAATTCGTCGCATTGACCAATCATACCAACATCAAACCACCATAAGCATTAAGAGATTGTTTTATCAGTGGGTTACAAGCTGAAATTAAAAGAGAAGGTAAAGCTCAATGTCCTCCATCGCTGATGAGAGCAGTTAGTCTTGCTAGGTTATATGATAACAAGTGTATTCCAAACATGAAAATCACACATGGACCTCAAACTTATCGGCCATCACACCACCAATAAAACATTTACTCTGTAGCACGAACACTAGCAAAATCAAATTTACCACCGTTGTTGTCCACACCTAGTCAACGCTCTAACTTTAGTAATTCAAAAACTCCAATCAAGCGATTGACTATGGCGGAGCAACAAAGTAAACGCAAGAAAGGATTTTGTTTCTAGTGTGATGAAAAGTTTACTCCAAACCATAAATGCCCAAACAAACATTTCATGTTATATCAATTAAAAGGTACTAGTGAAAGTGAGTTAGAGGTGGATGAAGCCATAAAAACAAAAGAGATAGGAGACGTGGTGTTACAGCAATTGGAGCAGCAAGTGAGGGAGCATCATTTATCCTACAATGATCTACATGGAACCTCAGGCTTTGGCCCAAATAAATGGTATGGAAATTCATGCATTGATTGATGGGGGCAGTTCAACCACAAATAACCAAGTTTTTGAACTTATCAGTGGAACCAACTCCTGGATTTAAAGTAATAGTGGGTAATTTTGAGACTATGAATGTTGAGGGATATATTCTCTCTTTGGATGTGTCACTCTTAGGACACAAGGTTCAAATTCAGATGTATATGTGCTTCACATGGCAGGAGGAGATTTAATCTTGGGACAATGTGGCTCAAGCAACTCAAAGCTTACATAATGAACTATGACACATCTTTTCTACAATTCATGCATGAAGGTGAATTTATCATTGTTTGGTAATTTCTAATCCATGCATGACACATCTTTTCTATAATTCATGCATGAAGCTCACATATGTTCTAATTTCTATTGGCCAATATGAAAAAGGAAATTAAGAACTATGTGCAATCCTACATAGTTTGTCAAAGAGCTAAATCTGAAACCAAGTTTCTTGCTGGATTATTGCATCCTTTGCCAATTCCTTCTCAGGTATGGGAAGCAATATGCATGGATTTTATCACAGTGTTGCCTCCATCACATGGTTATTCTGTAATTATGGTAGTCATAGATCGTTTATCTAACTTTACTCATTTTGTACCCTTAAAAGAGGATTTTAATAGCAAAAGTGTGGTTGAAGCGTTTGTGCAACATATTGTCAAACTACATGGGTTTCCTAGGACCATTGTATCAGACGAAGACAAAGTCTTCATCAGTAGATTTTGGAAACAACTATTTCAAGCACAGGGCACAAAATTAGCCATGAGCTCAACATACCATCCAGAAACAGATGACTAAGTGAGGTCTTGAATAAAACACACGAGATGTATTTACGCTACTTATGCTATAACAATCCTAAAAACTGGTTGACTATGTTACCTCGGGCTCAATATTGGTACAACACTTCCATATATAGTACCATCAAAATGACCCCATACAAAACATTATATGGTCGAGACCCTCCCTCTTTGCCAGAAACAACTAAGATTCACAATGTGTTTCATATTTCAATGCTTAAGAGGTTTAGAGGAAATCAACAGAATCCTTATTTGCCATTACCCCTACAAACTACATAATTTGGTCTCATCATAGATCTGCATATTATTATTGACAGCAGAGTAATACTATACTACAGAACGGAAAAGAAATGCAGTAAGTACAAATACAATGGAGAGAAGGTCCAGCAGGAAAGACTTCATAGGAGTCAATTTTAGAATTCAAGAAGGCTTACCCTCAATTCAACCTCGAGGACAACATTGTAGTTAAAGAGGAAGGTAATGTAAGAAAGCAAAAAATGGCCTAAGAAAAACAAGGTGGCCTGGTGTGTGATGTGGGAGAAGGCTACAAGTAGCTAGCATAATGACTTTGTGTAATCGAATTGTTTGTTTGTGGTGAATTCCTTTTCTCTCTTCTGTCATAACCAATTTTTGTTATACTATGAGATTCTTTCTCCTTCCTGAATCCTTAATTCTAATATTCTCCTTATACAACTTATTATTTGTGTTATGTTATGAATTTTATTTTCCTGCATATCACCCTTCTTTACTCCTCTCTTATCTACATTCAACCTCTTACCTCTTATTCATCTACTTACTTGACTATAAAAATATCTTCTAAAACTAAAGACACTTATTTAAATATCCGTAAATATAAATATCTATAATTTAGACTAGATATATTATTTAGTTATTAAATGTATTACACAATGAGATATGAATATTAATTAGCTAAACAACAAATAGTTGTCTAATTTTTACACTATTAGATACATTCTAATATACCTTATGCGTTTTTTATCTAAAAATTTATGAGGTAAACGATATAGTCATTAGACAATAACAATGTAGGTGTTAACTATGTTAACTAACTATACGAGAAATGATCATCTTACCTTAATATGTCTTAGCAAATTATTTTCTAAACTGTTCATAATACAATCATTATTTTATACTCAAAACTTCACATATAGACTCTCACAACATAATTTATTATCATCAAAACGATCTTAAAACTGAATTAACAGGTAAATCTGTTTTGAATGGACTGGTTTTTTGTTGTTTTTTTTACACTTTCTAGAAAGTTTTTCAATCATGCTGTTTTTCATATAACCACGTAAGGAAGAATCAATCCATTGAACCATGAACATGTAGGTAACTTAGACATTAAAACCATTATATTAATTTAACTTTTAAAATATAATGAGACAAACAAATAATTGATTCCTCGATCACCGAATCTGTTATGAGTCCACATTTTATAACATTTCTATTAACTTTTGTTTTAATATTTAGAACATCATTATCTAAATGTCAATTTTTGCCACCAAGAACCATCACGATTGTCACTACACCACCACACTAAAAAAAGAACACCTGAATAAAGGGAAGTTTCTCGACGATGAACTTCACACTATGCTTAAAAAAAAGTGATTTTTGACAACCATCCCTTCTTTGTCTCCTTCATAAAACAATTTAGAATTCAAAGAATTAATAAAAACCAATTTAACATCGGTTAGGCATACACAAATTGCATGGGTCTCGAGGTCATCACAAAGTTCACACTACTGTGCGTATTTGTTGTGGTGGAACAACATCATAAGAAAATAACTCGTTCTTTACGTTTTTTAAGGAAAATAATATATCAATAATTTTCTCAGCAAATATATTTTTTATTTAACTAGTCCTTTTCGTGATTTTGCAACTGTTAATAAATTTTGATAAGATTAGCATCCTTTAAATATGTAATTTTTGAAGAAGACAACTTATTTATTTTTAAAAGGTTTATTCACGTGTTCTAGTTGGTTTATAAAATTGCAAAATTTGTTTTAAAAACTAAACTAACTTAATATAATATTTTTGTAAGTTTTATACACATAAATTAAGTTCGTGTATTGGACTACAAGTGGGGAATAAATCCAAAGACTAAGTTCTTATGTTACTCCTTTTAAAACTATAAATCGAGTATAATAATAAATGGAATTTTTGATGTAGTACAAGTTGCTTGAGGTAAATAATGTGTCAAATATAATTTTTCTTGGGGAATGAACCGTTGACTATGTCCATTGTGTAATAGATAAGAGGGAATGAAGTAAGGAATCCACCATAATTGAAGAAGTTTTTGCTATTACGAAGAAAATAGTATTATTATTGTTATTAATTAGAAGATGAAAAAGTTTTTAATGTTACAATAGAGAGAATAAACTGTTAGGAAAAGAAAAGATTTTTGTGGTTTTGAAGACCGTATAAGAGTCATCTTGATTCAATAAAATTATGAAGTTTTGCAAATTACATATATTTTTCTATTATTTTTTTAAAGGTCTTTATTGACTTGATATATAACTAATCTGCAACTTGATTAAGAGAAAAGAATATAGTAAAAAATTGAGTAGTGAAAATATTTATTCGAAAATTCTTTACTTTGATGGTTTACATTATAATAATAGGAATGAGTTGATTTAAAAATTTCTTTGTATCTAAAGTTTGGTTGAAATTAGTTTCAAGAACTCTCACAAGAAAAGCTGTGATAACTGATGCAGAGTTATAATAAAGTAGAAAACATTAGAATAAAGGATCATAAAGTCAGATATTATGTTTCTTTTTTTACTATTAACATATTAATCTTTGAGCATAAACACATATATAAGATTGTATGATATTTTCTATAATAAAAATTTGGGGACAATAATCATATCTAAAAAGATACTTCTTAATTATTTAAGAAGAGATTTTGAAGTATTTGAAATGAAAGAATTTGAAACCATTATTAGATATTTTACTAGAGTAATAAGTGGACAAAATGAGGAGGGGTTGAGAAAATATGTGATTTGAATGTGGTGGAAAATAATTTTTAAATATTAAAAAGGAGATTCACATATGTTATAGTTTTAGTGGAGAAGTCAAAGAACATAAAAACAATGTTCATTAACGAGCTTCAAAATTCTTTAGTAGTTTATTTAAAAGAAGTAGTAGAGATGATAAGCAAAAAGCTAAGGTGGAAAATAGTAGAAGAAGATGAGTGAATTGGAGTTGAAGAGGATCATTCTCAAAGATCACAATGAAATATTTTAAGTGTCACAATTTAGATCATTCTTAATATGAAAGTCTCAAATAGAATAAAGAATCAAACTACTTAGAATTTGTCAACACCCAATTTCATCAGGACAAATAAAAATTATTTTTACAAATATAAAAAAGAAAAAAATAAAATAAAAGAATAAAAATAAGAAATTAAAACTTTTTAACATGTGTCAGTTTAGTTTCTTTGGTATTTAGAATAAATAATAAAAAGGAACTTTGACTTTATAGTAAAGTTTGATTAAATAATAATAATAATAAGACAAAATGAAATTTGTAAAAAATGATAAAATAAAAAAAAAGGGTGTTTGGTCTGTCTTAAAATTAATTGAATAGAAAAATTAAGTGAACCCAATTGAATATAGAGATGTTTTCTGAAGTCTAATTTACTAATAAAAAAGTTACTGTTTACATCTTATTATCTGTTAATTGTGCTTGCCACATAAGTCCTAAGGTTTATAAGGTTTACAGAAACACATTACCCATTCAAGTCCTTATGTAACTTTAGTACCTTTTAATTCTTTAATTAGTTAACCAAAAGTCATGCTTTTAACATTTAACTAACAATCATGTTTTGACATTTAAACTCCCATAGCCTTATTTAACTCTCATCTCATAGTCTTTCTATACTGATACATTCAGGGCTATTCATGTTCAGGGACTATTCATGTTCACTGGCTATTCATGTTCACTGACTATTCATTTTTCTTTTTTATTATTATTATTGTCTTTTTACTTATTCTTCCTGAAATGTAACCATACGGTCTTAAGCCAAAAGGAGTTAATACATAGTGTTATGAATGGTATGGAGGGAGATGAAGGGATGGACAGACAAAATATAAAGAACTGCTTCTATTTTCAAATGAGAGGACAGATTTGGAGAGGCAGAGAATACATAGAAATTCTTAGAAATTTAGAGAGAAAAAGACACTAAAAAAAATATTGAAAAATATTATTGGATTCTGTTGAAAAAAATCTAAGAGTCCAGTAGAAACCAGAATCTGTCTTGTCTTGTTTCTGTCTTTTTTTTTATTTTGTCCAGATTCATGTTTTCATCTGTATTTGTTGTGTCTTGTTCAAACTGTGCACTGATACAGTGCACTAAAAAAAATATTGAAAAATATTATTGGATTCTGTTGAAAAAAAATCTAAGAGTCCAGTAGAAACCAGAATCTGTCTTGTCTTGTTTCTGTCTTTTTTTTTATTTTGTCCAGATTCATGTTTTCATTTGTATTTGTTGTGTCTTGTTCAAACTATGCACTGATACAGTGTCAATGAGTAATTATTTTGCAAGCATTGTTAAATTAATTTTAATGGTCACAATAAATTATTATATTTAGGAGATTATTATTTAGGTGCTTGATAAGAAACCAAATGGGAACAAAACCAAAATAATCAGAAACAAAGTAATTCAATTGTTTATTTTTTAAGGTATTAGGATTCATTGTTTATTTTTAATTAATCCTACTGTTTTTATGTTGTATATATTTTTTTAATAACAAAATAAAAGTAAGTTAGGAAAAGAATAAAAAGAACCTTTTTTCTTTTAACATAAACTTTTAAAAATAAAATATTAGATTTAAAATAATTTAAAAATATATATAATATTTTCAAAAAAAATAAAAAAAAATTTAATTAACAGTTTTTATAAAATTTTAACAATAAACAAATATAAACTTTTTCTTTCAAAAAAACAAGGTTAAATGAAATTTTGAAAAAATAAAAAATATCAAACTATTATCAATCAACTTTTAAAATTAGAATTACGTGATCCCTACGTAGGACCAACGTCAATCCTTGTCGGGTTAAAAAAAAATAAAAAATAAAAATTTGTCTCTTTTATTATTTGTTTTGTTTATTGTTAAGTCCTGAACTGTATTTTTTGTAAATATATATTCATTTCTAGTTGCTGTAATTATTATTTTTGGGAAAAAATAACATTTTGTAGAACCACACTTATTTCTATTCATTTAATTTAAAGGTAATTAGGACCAGCGTTCTGGAGGTGCTAATACCTTCCCCATGTAACCGACTCCCGAATCTTGAATCTGGTTCGTAGACATTTTTTATTTTTGGTTTTTCTATAGTTTTCTCCTAAAAAGCTATAGTAACTCGCCCCATAATCACAGTTGTGACAGAATTGAATGAAGACGAGTCATTTACAATCTTACTTCATGAAGGAAGGATTTAAAAATGCTCAAATGAACAAACTTTCTTCATCAAATCAAAACTAAAGATATATTAGTTATTAGAATTTATTTTGATTATTTGATTTACAATGATGATGACAATGGCTTGAGTTCATATTAAAGTTTTACGAAATCAGAAAAAATATGTATTAATGTATTGAAGAAGTTTGGAATGTTTAAAATTAAATATATAAAAGGTTTGGGGTAACCTTATTAAAGTACAAATAATGATTTCATTTTATTAAAATTATTGCCTACGCATATATGAGTTCACGTATGAGTTTTGTTTTTTTTTGTTCTTTTAACATGGTTGTGGAGATAAATAATACATTATACATGCTGCTAGGGGAAAAACAAAATGTAAGAGACAAGGAACAACAACTATTCTAAAAATAATTTTCTCTTTACTGCATATTCCTTCCTAAAATTTGGTCTTATAAGGCACCCAAAACTGACTATATTTTTCAGAAAAATCAAACGGTGGAGGTTACACCAACTCTCACTTGTTATAAATTGTTGTCTATTCTGGCATAGTAGAATCAGTGTACGTAAGAATCAATTAGACAATTATATAATCTAAAAAAAATAGAAGATTATTTCAACGTTGCAACTGGATCGAGCTAGCAAATCAAGAAAACTTGGAGGTCTTGGATTAATTATTAATCAATTCAATTTTAAATTCAACCAACTTTCGGGCAAATTTATTAATCTAATTATCACTTTTTATTTATTTTTGCACACACCTATAATTGACGAGGTCGTTCCAAACGTCAAATAATACTGTTTCATAAATAAACAGTCTTCTACTGAGTAGCATGTACACTACTTATCTCAATCTGCATGCAGCGAGTAGTAGGTAGGAACGATTAGGCCCTAATAACAACTAACATTGATTCAATTTTAAATCCAACCTTCTTTGACTAACACTTCTATGCATCCAATAATAACTACTTTTTTATTCAGCAAATTGCCGTACCTCAATTGTTATAAAGAGTCCTCTCTACTCACATGGTAGCATCAGCTTACTAAGTTCATCACACAGTTATTATCTTCCAACTCCCATGGCTAAGTTTCAAACTTGCTTATTCACTTTCTTTGTTACCCTTCTTTTCACTTCACTGGTTTCTGCCACCTTCCACCAAACTATATCTCCTGATCAGTTACGTTCTCGTGAGAAGCTCACACATATTCGGTTCTACTTTCATGAAATTTATACACATGAGAAACCCTCTGTCATCGTAATGGACCCTCCAAAGATCATGGCCAACTCTCCCCTTCCATTTGGGTCCATGGTGGTGATGGAGGACCCATTGACCATTGGACCTGATGTTGAGTCGAGAAAGATAGGAAAAGCTCAAGGGTTTTACCTATCTGCAACCCAAAGGCCTGGTTTGGATTTGGAGATAGTGATGGGGATGACCTTGACATTCCTAGAAGGAGAATTCAATGGCAGTTCTTTGAGTGTGTTAGGGAGGAATGAGATCGTAGTTCCAGTGAGGGAGATGCCGATTCTTGGTGGCACGGGTGCTTTCCGCTTCGCACGTGGCTTTGTTCTAGCTCGCACTGTCAAGGTTGATTATCACAAAGGTGATGCCACAGTGGAATACAATGTTTACGTCTACCATTATTCCTCTACCACCTCCACCTCTTCCTCTCATCAACATTTCAACGATGGACTTCACTTCATGACTGACCCTACTTTTAGCAAAATATAACTTTTTAATATCTGTACGTTGAACGTTATGTGTCCTTTCTCATTTGTGCTTTAGTTACTAAACTTAATTTATGTGCTTTAGTTCGTTTATAAACTTGCAAAATTTGTATTAAAAGTTAGAACTATCTAACTTAATTGATACAATATTTTGGTAAGTTTTATAGACGTATATTAAGTTCGGATATTGGATTACAAGTGGGGAACAAATCAGTTTACTCTTTTTAAAACTATGAATCACGTATAATTAATAAATCTGATGTACAAAAAAGTTAAGCTTTTTCTGTGGTACAAGAAGTTGTTGTTCTATAGTACAAAAGTTGTTTGAGTTAAATAATGGGTCACTCGTATGCTTTATCTTAGGAAATGTTGACCGTGGATTATGTGCATTATAAGAGATAATGAAGTGTCCACCATAATGATGTACTATTGTATTGTCTTTTTATTTATCTATTCTTATGGTGTTTTCATCTATTCATCTATCTTTTTAAGTTTTTACGTGAAAACTAAAAAATCATGTTATTTTTTACTAATAATATAGTTTATCATATTATTTCTATTTTTTTTATTAAAATACATACATATATAAATTATTTAAAATTTAAATGAAATGTATGAATAATGAGTTACTTTATTTAATAATTTTCGTAGTTAATATTAAAGTATAAATAATGAATTCATTTTATTAAAATATTGACTAGGCATATGTTGTGAGGGGAGACAAATAATGCATGATACATGGTGCTATGGGAAAAACAAGACAACATGCAAGAGAGAAGGAAAAACAACTATTTTAAAATTAAATTTTTCTTCTCTGTCTTCTCTTTCTAAAACTTAGTTTTACATAAAAAAAAATGTTTGTAATAAATTAAATGCTGTTTGGGTATGACACTTGTCTTTTATACTAATATAAAGGATCTAATGTTAGAAAATAAATAAATTATTTCATAATATGACTCATGTGAAATATCAGGATCTGATTTAATAAAATAAAAGTACGTATTGGTAATTATGAGAAGTTAACTAACTTATGAGAGTTTGTTACAAATATTATTGATAATAACTAAATTAATGGAAATTGGTTATTATTTTATAATAACTAATGGTAACCAATTTGATGGACATTGGTTATATAAAGATATAGGGTTCTGTCTCTGCAGTATGAGAGAGTTCTACATAATATACCATCAGTGACTGAAAGAGATAGATTGAGTCAAAGAAGAATAAAGAAAAGAGATAAAGAGAATAAAGAAGATCTCTTATGGATTAAGGTAAGTCTCTCTCACTATCTATATTATGTGAGAATCATAAATTCTAAGATCCTGTTTAATTTTACATGTCAGAGCACATAGTTGATTGAATTTATGATTCTCCAATTGTAGTTTTTTCCCAATTTTGATAAATCCTAAATTTAAATTAGGGATTTTTGAATAAATAGATGTCTACTGTTTTGAATCTCATAATATGCTTCTTCTCTATCTTATTTATGTGCTTTATGTGAAGCCTATGTGATTTTCAAATTAATTGAAAATTGAATTGATACTGAATATCATGGATAATGAATTAATGCACCATACCTACGTGGATCAAGCGCATGAAAAAAAAAATTGCATTGAAATCACTGATTTTATTTTCGTATGGGAAGAAACTAATAGCAAGGAATGTTATGAGATATTTAGGGATTTATTTAATTTTAATTAAGATAGCAATTTATGAGGTTATGTTTACTGCAAAAGGTCCCGTCCATTTTCATCTAATGGGTATAAAAGAATCCTAGGTATAAGTGTGTAATTTCGGGATTCAACAATTTTTATTTTTTTTTATTCCTTCTTCTTTATGTAAGAAGCAAAACATGTGCCCCTAATTGAAGATTTTGATTTGGTGAATGTGGATTTGGATAGCACGTGAATGTGTAACCATTATTGCTACACCTTCATTCAAATTAATCTTGATAGCCACTGCTGTGCCGTATGATGCTTATGGTTTAAAGTTTTATTTTTAAAAGTGGGTATAATGTTTTCATAATTATTTTCCGCTGCATTAATGATAATTAATTAATCATTAATTGATTGATTTGTTAAAATTAATTTTATGATTGATTTGTAAATTAATTTTATGATTTATGTTTTGATTAATTTTAAATTAATGATTATTTTATTGGAATTAATTGTATGATGGATTTGTAATCACCAAAGTGATCAAATCTTTATGTTTTATTTTAATTCCAAATTATTGATAATTTTATTTATTGGAATTATTTGTATGATAGATTTGTAATCACCAAAGTGATCAAATCTTTATGTTTTATTATAATTCCAAATTAATGATAGTTTTATTTCAATTACCCATATAATGGATGCTAAATTATAAATAATTGATGTATGGGTTAATTGAAGTTCATTATTATAAGATATTTTTGGATCGCCCAAAGGTTGATTAGTTGTTCTTATAATTAATAGGCATGATTGTTGGTAGTGAGTATGTATTATTAGTTTTATTTATATATCCAAAGATAGTAAGTTTTTCTAATTAGTGCATATGTCTTACCAAATAATGTTAATATTATAGCATCATTATGTTTTGTGTATTAATGTATCACCCAAAGGAGAACATTAGTATGCATATAATGTCTGTTTGTTGATTGAAATCTGTTTAATGTATGACTCAAAGTATTAATGTTAAGTATGTGTTATTGCAGTATCTGTTCCTTTGTCTTTACATTCGCAAGCTATGTCTGTTCCAGTATTCAATGGGTTGAATTTCTCTGATTGGAGTGAACAAGTCCAATTTCACTTAGGTGTGTTGGATCTTGATACGGTTTTTCATGTTGAAAAGCCTGCTGCTATTACTGATGCAAGCAGCACTGAAGAGAAAACCCATTATAAAGTCTGGGAAAGGTCAAACAGACTTAGTCTGATGTTTATGCGAATGAGTATAGCAAATAATATCAAATCAGCTCTTCCCAAAACTGAAAGTGCAACTGAGTTTATGAAATTTGTGGAAGAGCGCTCCCATACTACTGATAAGTCTCTTGCTGGGACATTAATGAGTACTTTAACCACCATGAAATTTGATGGTTCTCGTACTATGCATGAACATGTCATTGAGATGACAAACATTGCAGCAAGACTTAAGTCTCTCGGAATGGTAGTGGATGAGAGTTTTCTTGTGCAGTTCATTTTGAACTCATTACCGTCTGAGTATAGTCCTTTTCAGATGAACTATAATACCATGAAAGATAAATGGAATGTGCATGAATTGCACAGTATGTTAGTTCAAGAGGAGACCAGACTTAAGAATCATGGAAACCACTTTGTTCATTATGTGAATAATCAGGGAGCTGGAAAGAAAGCTTATAAGAAACATGGAAAGGGTAAAGGACCATTAAAGACTATAGAGTCCTCTACAAAAATCTAGAAGAAAAATGACAAATATCATTTCTGTAAGAAGCAAGGACATTTCCAGAAAGATTGCTTGAAACGTAAAGCTTGGTTCGAAAAGAAAGGTGAGTATTATGCTCATGTATGTTTTGAATCAAATTTAACTGAAGTTCCCCATAA